>Ga0187876_1000284_pt1 | contig 54142 bp, 41 predicted proteins | sample June2016WEW_17_4_FD_133000 | JGI IMG/M metagenome (GOLD analysis project Ga0187876, IMG submission 133000) | Peatland microbial communities from SPRUCE experiment site at the Marcell Experimental Forest, Minnesota, USA - June2016WEW_17_40 | ecosystem: Environmental > Terrestrial > Soil >... | reverse complement strand
TTGGCGCAGAGGAACCCGAGCGAGCGCGCGACGTTGTTCCCGTCGCCGACGAACGCGAGCTTGGCGCCTTCCCAGCGGCCGACGTGTTCCTTGAAAGTCCAGAGATCGGCGAGCGCCTGGCACGGATGCGAGTAGTCGCTCAGCGCGTTGATCACGGCGACCCGGCTGTTCCGCGCCATTTCCTCGACGTGCCGATGCTGGAAGACGCGCGCGGCGATGACGTCCACGTACCGGGAGAGGACGCGCGCGAAGTCGCAGACCGCCTCGCGCTGGCCGAGCTGCACTTCGCCCTGGCCGAGCGTGGTCGTGTGGCCGCCGAGCTGCGCCATCGCCACCTCGAACGAGACGCGCGTCCGCAGCGACGGCTTCTCGAACAGCATGCCGAGCGTCTTGCCTTCGAGCAGGGGGCCGAGGCGGCCTTCACGCGCCAGCGTCTCCTTCTGGCGCGCCGTGACGTCGAAGATTTCCAGGAGGTCCTCCAGCGGCGTGCTGGCGATGCTCACGAAATGCCGGCTCTTCATGCGTGCTCCCTCACCACAGGAAAAGAAACGTAATCTTGGACCGCGAAAACGCGAAAACGCGAAAGAAAAGTTTAAACCACAGATGAACACAGATAGGCACAGATACGAAGTTTCTTAACTGTGCGCATCTGTGGCGATAGGCAGCGCTCGCCAGCTCGCGCTATTGCTCTGTGGTTCCAATTCCGTTTGACGTTTCCGTTTTTCGCGTTTTCGCGGTCAAAAAACTTGTTCTTCGTCGTTCTTACTTTTCCGCCGCGAGGGAGTTTTCCAGGATGTCGAGTCCCTCGTCCATGATCTCGCGCGAGATCGTCATGGCGGGCAGCATGCGGATCACGGTATCGTGCGTGCAGTTGATGAGCAGTCCCTCGGCCAGGCAGCGCGCGACGACGTCCTTGCCGGGGCGGTCGAGTTCCATGCCGATCATCAGGCCCTTTCCGCGAACTTCACGGATGAACGGGAACTTCGCCTTCATGGCCCGGAGCCGGGTGGTTGTATGCCGGCCGACGGCCACGGTGTTCTTGAGCAGGTTCTCCTCCTCGATCGCCTCGAACGTGGCGATGCCCGCCGCGCAGGCGAGCGGGTTGCCGCCGAAGGTCGAGGCGTGCGTGCCGGGAGCGAGCTTCTCGGCCACCTTGGGCTGGGCGACGATCGCGCCGATCACCGCGCCGCCGCCGAGCATCTTCGACAGCGTCATGATGTCCGGCGTCACGCCGAAGTGCTGATACCCGAACCATTTCCCGGTGCGTCCGCAGCCGGTCTGGACCTCGTCGAAGATGAGGATCATGCCCTCGCGGTCGCAAATTTTGCGGAGGCCCTGCAGGAATTCGGGCGTGCCGACATTGATGCCGCCCTCGCCCTGGATCGGCTCGACGAGGATGGCGCAGGTCTCTTTGTCCACGAGCGCCTCGACGGCTTTCAGGTCGTTGAAAGGCGCGTAGAGGAACCCGGGGACGATCGGCTCAAACCCCTTGTGGTATTTGGGTTGCGCCGTCGCGGAGATCGCCGCGAGCGTGCGGCCGTGGAAGCTGTTCTCGAAGGTGATGAACTTCCAGCGCGATTTGCCGGCGGCGGCGTGCGTCGCCAGGCGGGCGAGTTTCATCGCGCCCTCGTTCGACTCGGCGCCGGAGTTGCAGAAGAAGCACTGCCCGCCGAACGAGCGCTCCGAAAGGATCTGCGCGAACCGTCCCTGCGGCTCCATGTAATAATTGTTCGCGACGTGGAGGAGCTTGCCGGCCTGCTCGCGGATCGCTGCGACGACACGCGGGTGGCAGTGGCCCAGGCCGTCCACGCCCCAGCCGGGAAAGAGGTCAAGGTAGCGCCGGCCGTCGGCGTCCCACAGGTAGCTGCCTTCGCCCCGGACGAACACGATGGGCAGGCGCGTGTAATTGCCGATGACGTACTGCCGATAGAGCGCGATCGTTTCGGAACCGGTCATTCTTTTCCTTTCGAGCGATTGGCCGTGACGGGTTCCTATATTACACGGCGGGTGCGCGCTCTGCAAGAGAGCGGGAACGCGGAAATCGGAGGGCCACAACGATGACCGAGGCCCGGGAACGCGCCTGCTAGAACGTCGTCAGCAGCAGGCTGGCGAAGGTGCTGACCGGAACCTGTTCCTTGACGCTGCGCAGCGTCTCACGCGCGTCGTCGAGCAGTTTCTTGACATCCTCATAGAGGTCCTTGTCGCGGGTCAGCCGCGCGATGGTATTGTCGCCCGTATCGAGCCGCTCCGCGACGACGCGCAGGCTTTTGATCGCGTCGCGGACGTCGTCGGCCATCTGCGGGTCGTTGATGATCCGGCCGGCGAGGCCCTGGCCTTCCTGGATGTTTTTGGTGAGCGCGTCGAGCCGGTCAAGCGTGCTGCCCAGGCGCGCCACGGAAGTGCGCAGGTCCTGCGCCATCTTCTCGTCGTTGAGCAGCGTGGCCACGACACCCTTGCCGTTGTTGGCTTCGTCGCCGAGTTTTTTGATGGAGCTGAAGGCGTCCTTCGCCTCGGGGATGGCGGCGTCGAGCTTCGCGAGGATGTCGCGCAGGCGCTGGTCGTTGTCGGCCAGCAATTTGCGCACGTCGGCGGCGGAGCCCTTCAGGTCGTCGGCGATGCCCATGGCTTTGTTGTAGAGTTCGTCGGACCCGATGAGTTTTCCGACTGTGCCGCGCCGCTCGCGGATGTCCTCGGTCACCTTGGCGATGTCCGCGGAGGCCTTGGTCAGGTTGTCCAGCAGCGCCTGGACCTTGGAGCCTGCGCCGGTGGTCTTCAGCATGTCCTGCAGGTCCGACGCGGCGGCATTGATCTTGAAGAGCACGTCGGTCAGCTCGATGGTGGGCCCGACGGGGATTTCCGAGCCGGGTTCCAGCCACGGCTGGTCCGGCTTGCCGAGCGAGATGTCAATGTAGCGGTTCCCGAGCAGGCCGCCCCAGGCGACGGTGGCGATGGCGTCCTTGCGGATGCGGACTTTCGGGTCAATCGTCAGCGTCATCAGGACGCCGGTTTCCTTGAGTTCCAGCGACTTGATCTTGCCGACCTTCAGCCCGGCGACGGCGACGGGGTCGTCGGGATTCAGCCCGGAGGCGGACGGGAAGAAGGCCTTGTAATAAGCCTTCGGCTCGAAGTACTCACTCACGTTGGCCACCCGGAACGTGATGACGCCCAGGATCGCCAGGCCGACGAGGAAGAAGAGGCCGACTTTCGTTTCAACGCTCAGAGCCATTTCCGTCGCTCCCTCTCAAAGTGGGGTGGTCCAGGCGGACGCGTTTAAATTTTCCAATCGCGATTGCGCGCGATGAACTCCTGCACGACCGGCTCCTTCGAATGGGCGAATTCCTCCGGCGTGCCGAGGGCGGTGATGAGACCGTCGTGGAACATGCCGATCCGGTCGGCCACGCGGAAGGCGGTGATCAGGTCGTGGGTGACGACGACGTTCGTGCAGCCGACTTTCTCCTTGAGATCGAGGATCAGTTTGTCCACGTTGGTCGAGAGCAGCGGATCGAGGCCGACGGTGGGCTCGTCGAAGAGGATGATCTCCGGTCCGAGCGCCAGCGTGCGCGCGACGGCCACGCGCTTGCGCATGCCGCCGCTGAGTTCCTCGGGCAGCAGGTGGTTCGTGTCCGCCATCTCGACCAGCGCCAGCTTCTCGTTCACGATCTCGTGGATTTCCTCGGGCGATTTCTCCTTGAACTCCGTGAGCCCGAGCGCTACGTTCTCTTCGACGGTCAGGCTGTTGAGCAGCGCCGAGGACTGGAAGACCATGCCCACGTGGCGGCGCAGCGCCAGAAGTTCCTGCGGCGGCAGCTCGGCGATGTTCTTGCCCAGCACCATCATCTCGCCTGAATCGGGCGTCAGAAGCGCCACGATGTGCTTGAGGAAAACGCTCTTGCCGCAGCCGGAAGGCCCCACCAGGACGCAGGTGCTGCCCTTCGGCACCTGGAGGTTGACGCCGCGCAGCACCTCGTGGTCGCCGAAGCTCTTGCGGAGTTCCCGCGACTCGATATCGTACGCCGGCGGTTGTGTGGTCTGTTCGTTCACATCATGAACCGGGTCACAAAATAATCGCAGACAATGATCCAGATGAAGCAGGTCACCACGCAGCGGGTAATGGCTCGGCCGACGCCCTCGGCGCCGCCGCGCGTGCTCAGGCCGCGATGAATGGAGACGACGGCTACGATCGCGCCGAAGAGAAGCGCCTTCAGCAGGCCTTCGCTGACGTCCGACATGTCCAGGGACTTGAAAGCGGCCTTGAAATACGCTCCCCAGGTCATATTGAAGTACGCCGAGGCGATGAGCGCGCCGCCGAACATACCGACGAGGCTCGCGTAAATGACCAGGACCGGGAGCATGGTGATGCAGCCGACGAAGCGCGGCATCGCCAGGTAGCGGATGGGGCTGATGCCGAGCGTATAGAGCGCGTCAATCTCCTCGTTCACGCGCATCGTGCCGATTTCGGCGGCGATCGCCGCGCCGATGCGGCCGGCCAGCAGCAGCGCCGTGATCACCGGCGCCATTTCCTTGACGATGGAGTTCGCCACGAGGCTCGGCAGCGCCTCGGTGTACTGGAACTGCACCAGCGCGTGGCCGCTGTAGAGCGCGAGCGTCATTCCGATGAAGAGCGAGATCGCCGAAGCGATGAAGAGCGTGTCGTTGCCCATATTCTTCATCTGGACGAAGATGCGGTGCGGATGCTCCATCACCCGGCCGCATTCGCGGAGGCTCTCCACGAACAGCACGACCATGTTGCCGGCCTCTTCGCACGCGCCGAAAAGCCGCTGGCCGAGGTTCTCGATCAGGGTTGGCGTCATTCGTCAGCGGTCCTTGGACGAGGGTCAGAACTTGATTAAGTACAGCAACCGCCAGGTGCGGGTCTCCTGGGTCCGATCGCAGGCGATGAGTCCCAGCAGGGCGCTCCAGCCGCGCTCGGCCGACGGCGGCCTATCATATACTCTGAACAGCGGTGCGAATTCAACTGCGTTGACCGCCGGCCCGCGGTCCACGCGCCAGAGACGCCAGAGCGCCCGCCACGAAGTTTCGCCGTCGGCGGCACGTTCGTATTCGAAGACGCGGAAAAACGGCGCAAAATTCCGCTCCCACGGCGCGTACCAGCGCAGCGGGAAGAGCGAGAGCACTTCCAGGTGGCGCGCGCCGTCCGCGTCGGACCGGTGCTTTACCAGCGGCCAGACCTGCCAGGCGCCGGAGGATTCCGCCTGCGGCTCCGCGCCCGGCGGCAGGGCGCCCGTCGCGCCGGACCACGCCTCCGGCGCCGCCGGCGAGGCGGGCGGCACGGCCGGAGACTTCCGCAGCCGCGTCTCGCTCTCGTAGAACATCAGCGGAATGAGCCGGAACGAAAACGCCGTGTCCGCTCCCTTCTTCCGGCTGAACCAGCCGAGCGGCCAGAGATAATACCCGTCGGTCTTCTCCGGGCGTTTCGTGATGGAGAAAGCCGGCCAGAACGTCCAGCCGCTTACTTTCTCGCCGGAGAGCCGCCCGAGGAACGGCCACGGGAACCAGTGCTGCGTCTCGTTGCGCTCGAAGTGCCCGCTGATGAACGGCCACGCGACCGACCAGTCCCAGCCGCCCGGTCCCGTCTCGGAGCTGTAAAACGGCCAGACCGCCCAGGCGTGGATCGTGCCTTGCGGCAGGATCACATTCTCGTAGTGTATTATCGGCCAGAGCGCGAAAAGCCTGTAGAACTTATTCGGCCGCTGGTTGATGCCGATCAGCGGCCAGAACTTGAATCCGCGCGAGCCGTCGTCCCAGCGGATGTACGAAAAGATCGGAAACAGGATGCTCCAGTCCTGCGCCTCGTGGCTGCGCTGATACACGTAAATCGGCCAGAGCACGATCACAATTTTCTGGCGGTCCAGGAAATTGTGGAGCACGCCGCCGAACGGGAAGATCAGCAGGTCGGACACGCCGTGCCTGGAATGCTGATAGAGCAGCGGAAGCAGGATCGTGCGGCTCTCCGGGCTGCCGTCGCTGGCGGTTTCATTCTCGTGCAGGAAGAGCGGGTAAACCACCTGCCGGTTCACATCGGGGCGGCCGGTGCCGAAACCGAACGGCCAGAGCCAGTCCGACTCGGTGATCTTCTGGGCTTTGTCGGTGCGGCGGTTGTAGATCGGCCGGATGTAGAGCTCCTCGAAGGCGGCCGAGTCGCGCCACTCGAAGAGCGGCCAGAGCGCCTCGAAGCTGCGCTCCGATTCCGCGGGCGTGGATTCGAGGCGGCAAAGCGGCGAGAGATTCAGGCTCGGCTCATCGGCGAACGCCGGTCCGGTGGCGAAAACAATGAGCCCGAGCGCCAACGCGGCCGCCGCGCCTGCGCTTCGCCAAACCGTGGCCGACCGATTAATGGGTGATCTGCGTGCCAACGCCTTTGTCCGTGAATATCTCCAGCAACAGCGCGTGCTGGACGCGGCCGTCAATGATATGCGTCTTCCGCACGCCGGCCTTCAACGCCGTGAGGCCGGCCTCCACTTTCGGCAGCATGCCGCCGTCAATCACCCCGCGGCGGATCAGGTCGTCAATCTGCGACTCCGTCAGCGTGTCCGCGAACGACCCGGTGTCTTTCGGGTCAGTCATGATCCCGCGCGTGTCGGTCAGGAAGACCGCCTTCTCGGCGCGGAGGCCGGCGGCGACGCAGGCGGCGACCATGTCCGCGTTGACGTTGAGCGTCTCGCCGTTCTCGCCGAGCGCCAGCGGCGCGACGATGGGCACCAGGTCCGCCTCGAGCGCGGTTCGGAACTGAGACTCGGCGATGCCGACCATATCGCCGACCAGGCCCAGGTCAATCTCCTCGGTGCGGCCGTCGGGCGTCTGGATTTTCGTCAGCCGGCGCCGCGCCTTGAGCGCGCCCTGCGCCGGGCTCGCGAACGCCACCGGCCGTCCGCCGAGCTGTTCGAGCCGCTTGCAGATGCCCGCGTTGATGCGATTGGCCAGCACGTCCTGCACGATGCGCAGCGTCGCCTCGTCGGTCAGCCGATGGCCGCGCACGAAACGCGGCTCGATCTTCCGCGCTTTCATCTCGCGCGTGATCTCCGGCCCGCCGCCGTGCACCAGCACCGGCCGGATTCCGACGGCGCCGAGGAAAAGCACGTCGCCGAGGACGCTTTCGAGCGTCGCCGGGACTTCCATCGCCGCGCCGCCGAACTTGACGACGAACACCTTGCCGCGGAACGCGCGGATGTACGGCAGCGCCTCGATCAGCGTCTGCGCTTTGCGGATCGCCTCTTCCATCGGGTTGCGATCGTTGGTCATTGACGGCCATCCATGAATGACCGGCTGTGGGTCACGGATATGGGATTATAAGGGCATCGCCGGAAACCGTCAACTTGAATCCCCCGCGCGCGCGTGGTAGCATTGGGTGAGACGGCGGACCGTGGTCTATCGTTCATCTCTCCTTGGCGTTGGAGTTCCCATCGTGAGGCTTAAGAAACTATTCCCGGGCCGGCGCGGCAACGGCGGCATCTGCATCCTGGGGCCGACGCCTTCCGGCCGGATGATCCTGGAGAACTTCCGCGCGAACGGTCGCGAGGTGGATTGCTTCGTGGACCCGCAGGGGAAGTTCCGCGGCGACTCCTGGGCCGGGTTGCCCGTCGTCAAACTCGAAGGCCAGGCCCAGTTGCCCCGGCTGAAACGCATGGGCATCCGGCAGTTCGTCGTCGTCTCCGGCGCGGCGGTCTCGCGCCGGCGGCTCTACCGCGCGTGCATCGAGGCGGGGCTGACGCCGGCGGTGCTCACCCATCCGACGGCCATGGTCTTGCAGGAGGTGAAGATCGGCGCCGGGTGCGTCATCGGCGCGCGCGCGCTGCTGGGCGTCGGCACGGTCCTGGAGGAGAACTGCCTCGTCGGCATGGGCAGCCTGCTCGACCACGATTGCGTGATCGGCTGTCATGGAACCATCGGGGCCGGAACGACTCTCGGGGCTGGAACTCACCTGGAGGAAGGCGCTTTCATCGGCGACGGCGTGGTCGTTCTGCCCAGCCGCAGGATAGGCGCGGGCGCGATTGTAGTCTCCGGCTCAGTCGTCACGCAGGACGTCCCGCCCGGCGCCATCGCCGCCGGCACTTCGGCCCGCCTGGTGCGCCGGGGACGCAGCGAGGACGGCTGATTGACGTTAGACGATAGACCATAGACCATGGACAATCGTCCATCGTCTATCGTCCACTCCTCGCGAGCAAAATCACCACAGCGATGATCGCCGCCGCCAGCACGACGCCGGCGACGGCCAGCCAGATCGGAAAACGCTTGGTTGCCGGTTCCCTGTCCCTGTCCTGGACCGGCGCTGCGGGGCGCGCCGCTTGACGGCGGCCGCGGTCTCCACGTCGTCTCGGCCCGCGAACGCGCGGCGGCTCGTAGTTCACCTCTTCGGTCGGGCCCGGCGGAATGCTCGCGAAGCCATCGTCCGATTCCTCGCCCTCCGGCGGCTCGACGATCTCGTATCCGATGTCCTCGTCGAACGGGCACGGGAAGTTTTCCTGCGATTCCGGTACTCCTTCCGGCGGCTGGGATGCGGCCTCGGCGGACTGGGGCGGCTCGATCGGCTGGGTCGGCGGTTCAGCGGATGATCCCTGCAATGATTCATCCGAATCTTCGCCAGGCGGGACCGGAGCGATTCTTTCCGGCGGCGTGCCCCGCTCCGGTTCTGAAGACGGGGCGGCCGGCTCCGTCTCGTCCGGCGGAACCTGTCCCGGCTGTTCGGGTTGCGCGGGGCTTTGATCAGCCATTCACAACGCTCCAAGGACCACGGGCGCGCCCATGCCGCCAAGGCCGGATTATGCCACAAATCTTTGTCCGGCTCAACCCTGACGCGACGCTGTTGCGGTTCCTGGCGCGAAATGCCGCATTTTCGCTTGACAAACGCTTCCGGTGCGGATAAGATACTAGACGGATTGGCCTGGGAGACGGGCCGGGCATCCTTCCTGATTCGAGATCGCTGAATACCCCTGCTGAGACAATTATTATCCTGCTCGCCATAACCACGCATTTCCAACGACAGGGTCGGCCGCAGCCCCATGTTCGACCGGTACGTTATCCGCGCGCTCGTCCGCCTTGGGTCGGCGTCGCATCCGCTCGCGCCGCGCAGCGAAAGTTCGCTGCCTCGCAGATTAGCAAGTGAAGATGGCTCGAAAGAAACTTTTCCTCATAGACGGGCACTCGCACCTGTACCGCGCGTTCTTCGCGGTCAAAGGGCTCACCTCGCCGGAGGGCAGGCCCACCAATGCCGTCTTCGGTTTCACCGCCATGCTTCGGAAGCTGCTGCGCGAGCAGAAGCCGGACTACCTGGCCGTGGCGCTCGACATGCCCGGCAAGACCTTCCGGCACGACCTTTTCGAGGATTACAAGGCCACACGCGTGAAGCCGCCGGATGAATTCATCGCCCAGATTCCCCTGACGCGCGAAGTGCTCGACGCGCTGCAGGTGCCGGTGTACGCCCTGGAAGGATACGAGGCGGATGACGTGCTCGGCACGCTGGCCGTCCAGGCGTCCGGCTTGGGGGTGGACGTGGTTATCGTCACGGGCGACAAGGACGCGGCGCAACTGCTGGGGCCGAACGTTTCCTGTCTCGACACCGGCAAAGACCAAACCCTGACGGCGGAAAAGCTCCGCGAGCGCGACGGCATCGCGCCCGAACAGGTGATCGAGGTCATGGCGCTTTCCGGCGATGCGAGCGACAACGTCCCCGGCGTCCCGCACGTCGGCCCGAAGACCGCGCTGGAGTTGATCCGGGAATACGGCACGCTGGAGAACGTCCTGGCGCACGTCGGCGAAATCCGCGGCAAGCGGCTGAAAGAGAGCCTGACCACGCACGCCGATGCGGCGCGCCTGAGCCGCCGGCTGGTGACGATTGACACGAAAGCGCCGGTCGAGCTTTCGCTCGACGCGTGCCGGGTGAAACCGCCTGAGCCGGAACGGCTGGTTCCGGTCTTCCAGAAACTGGGCTTCCGGCAGTTCATCGCCGAGTTCCCCGTTGCGCCGACGCGCGAAGAGGCGGCCGCCTATCACCTGGTGGACACCGAGGAAGCGCTCGAGTCTCTTCTCGCCGCCCTGCGCGCGCAGAAGCGGTTCTCGATTGACCTGGAGACGACGAGCACTTCGCCGATGCTCGCCGAGATCGTCGGCCTCTCCGTCTGCTGGCAGCCGAAAGAGGCCTGGTACATCCCGACGCGCGCGCTGGCGCCCGACCCGACGCTCGACACCGAGAAAGTGCTCGACGCGCTGCGGCCGATCCTCACGGACGAGTCGGTCGGCAAGATCGGCCAGAACATCAAGTACGACACCGTCGTGCTGCGCCGCCACGGCGTGGAACTGCGCGGGATCGTTTTCGACACGATGATCGCCGCCTACGTCCTCGACGCCGAGCGCCGCCGCTACGGCCTCGACGAGCTCGCGGCCGATTACCTGAGCTACCGGATGATCCCGATCAGCGACCTCATCGGCAAGGGCAAGAAGCAGATCACCATGGACCGCGTCCCGGCGCGGAAGGTCTGCGACTACTGCTGCGCGGATTCCGACATCGCGCTGCGGCTCTCCGAGATTCTCGAAAAGCTGCTGCGCGATCAGAAGATGCACGACCTCTTCGCGCAAGTCGAAATGCCGCTGGTCTCGGTGCTCGCGGAGATGGAATTCCAGGGCATCGGACTCGACGTGGCCGCGCTGCGCACCATGTCGCAATGGCTCGAGCAGGAAATGGCGAAACTCGAAAAACGGATTTACCAGGAGGCCGGCGAGGAGTTCAACATCGGCTCCACGCAGCAACTGGCGAAGATCCTCTTCGAGAAACTGCGCCTGCCGCGCGGCCGCAAGACCCGCACCGGAAGCTCCACCGACAGCGACGTGCTCGACCAGCTCTCCGCCGCGCATCGCCTGCCCGCGCTGGTGCTCGAATATCGGCAGTTGAGCAAGCTCAAGTCCACCTATGCGGACGCGCTGCCGGAGATGGTCGCGCCCGGCAGCAACCGGTTGCACACCTCGTTCAACCAGGCGGCGACGACGACCGGACGGCTCAGCAGCAGCGACCCGAACCTGCAGAACATCCCGATCCGCAGCGAAATCGGCGAGCGCATCCGCAAGGCCTTCGTCGCGACCGACCCGCGCAACCGGCTGCTGACGGCCGATTACTCGCAGATCGAGCTGCGCATCCTCGCGCACCTCAGCGGCGACGCGGCGCTGCGCGAGGCGTTCGCGCAGGACGTGGACATCCATCGCTTCGTCGCGGCGCAGATCCACGGCGTCAAGCCCGAAGAGGTTACCCCCGCGATGCGGCGCGTGGCCAAGACGACCAATTTCGGCATCATCTACGGCCAGGGCCCATACGGCCTGGCGCGCCAGTTGAAAATCCCGAACGAGGAAGCCGCCGCGTTCATCGAGGCGTACTTCCACCGCTATCCAGGCGTGAAGGCGTTCATAGACCGCACCGTCGCCGACGCGCGGAAGAACGGCTCCGTGACCACGCTCCTCGGCCGCCGCCGGCCGCTGCCCGGCCTGAACGATCCCGACCACGCCACGCGCGCGTTCGCCGAGCGCGCCGCGGTCAACACCGTCATCCAGGGCACCGCCGCCGACATGATCAAGGTCGCCATGATCCGCATCGCCCGCCGCCTACGCGACGAGAAGATGCGCACCAAGATGCTCCTCCAGATCCACGACGAACTACTTTTCGAAGTGCCGCCCAGCGAGGAGATCAGCGCGACCGATCTCGTCTCCACGGAGATGAGCACCGCGCTGAAGATGGACGTGCCGGTAAAAGTGAATGTGGCCCTGGGCCGAACGTGGAGCGAAGCCAAATAGCGTGCCCATCATTCCCATAAATCCCATAACTCCCACGCCGATAACCCCGAAAGTCATCGGCCTGACCGGCGGCATCGCCTCGGGCAAGAGCTCCGTCGCGGCGATATTCGCGCGACTCGGCGCGGCGGTGATTGACGCCGACGCCATCGCGCGCGAGGTCCTGCGGTCGCCGGAGATCGCCGAAAAATTACGCAAGAGTTGGGGCCACGAGACGTTCCGCGACGGCCGCCCCGACCGAGCACGAATCGCCCAGATCGCCTTCGGCGATCCCGCGAAATTGAAGGAACTCACCGGCTGGGTGCACCCGCCGACGCTGCGCGAGATGCGCGCCCAGCTCGACCGCGCCCTGGCGGACCGGGGCGTGCCGCTCATCATCATTGACGCGCCGCTTCTCATCGAGGCCGACCTGGCGCCGTGGTGCAATGCGCTGATCTTCGTGGACGTGGCCGACCCGCTCCGCCTCGCGCGCGCACGCGCCGACCGGGGCTGGTCCGACGACGAGGTCCTCCGCCGCGAAGCCGCCCAGGCGTCCCTGGCGGAAAAGCGCGCGCGCGCCTCCATCGTCCTCGACAATAATGGTTCCATGGAAGACACCCGCGCCGCTGTGGCGCGGCTCTTCCGCCAATGGGTTTCCGATCCGAGTTCAACCGCAGCTCCATGTCGCGCGCAGGACCCTGCGCGCTCTGGCTGTCCATCAGGAGGAGAGAGGAATGGCTAGGCAGAAACCGATGCCGCCGACACCGAACGAAGACGCGAATCACAACGCCGCCGAGAGCGAAGCGCCGGAACAGCCCGCGCGGCCGGCGGCCGATGTCAAGGCCAGCGACCGGTTGTTCATCGCGGACCTGCAGCACATGACGATCAAGGAACTGCGCGATACCGCCAAGCGCGAGAACATCACCGAGTATTCCTCGCTCAACAAACAGGACCTGCTCTTCAAAATCCTGAAAGAGCGCTGCAGCAAGAACGGCTTGATGTACGGCGAGGGCGTGCTCGAAGTGCTGCCCGACGGTTTTGGCTTCCTCCGCTCGCCCGATTACAACTACCTGCCGTGCCCGGACGACATCTACATCTCGCCCTCGCAGATCCGGCGGTTCGGGATCAAGACCGGCTCGATCGTGCAGGGGCAGATCCGCCCGCCGAAGGACGGCGAACGGTACTTCGCGCTGCTGCGCGTCGAGGCGATCAACTACGAGGCGCCCGACCTCATCAACGAGAAGATCCCGTTCGACGAACTCACCCCGCTCTATCCGCAGGAGCGCCTGCGCTTGGAGACCGACCCGAAGAACGTGGACATGCGCATCGTGGACCTCATCACGCCGATCGGCAAGGGGCAGCGCGGCCTCATCGTCGCGCCGCCGCGCACCGGCAAGACCGTCATCATCCAGAAGATCGCCCAGTCCATCGGGCAGAACCACCCCGAAGTCAAGCTGATCGTCCTGCTCGTCGCCGAGCGGCCCGAGGAAGTCACCGACATGGAGCGCTCCATCAAGGGCGAGGTCATCAGCTCCACCTTCGACGAGCCCACCAGCCGCCACTGCCAGGTCAGCGAGATGGTCATCGAGAAGGCGCGCCGGCTCGTCGAGTACGGGCACGACGTCGTGATCCTGATGGACTCGATCACGCGCCTCGGACGCGCCTACAACGCCGAGGTGCCGCACAGCGGCAAGATCCTCTCCGGAGGCGTGGACTCCAACGCGCTGCAGAAGCCGAAGCGCTTCTTCGGCTCGGCGCGAAACGTCGAGGAAGGCGGCTCGCTCACGATCCTCGGCACCTGCCTGATTGACACCGGCAGCCGCATGGACGAAGTGATCTTCGAGGAGTTCAAGGCCACCGGCAACATGGACCTGCATCTCGACCGGCGCCTGGTGGACCGGCGCGTGTTCCCGGCGATTGACATCGAGCGCTCCGGCACGCGGAAAGAGGAACTGCTCTTCTCCGATGACGAGCAGAAGCGCATCTGGATTCTGCGGCGGGTCCTGAGCGAAATGCAGATGGTCGAGGCGATGGAGCTCCTGCGCGACCGCATCTCGCGCAGCAAGAGCAACGAGGAGTTCCTCCGCTCCATGAACCTCAACGCGTAAGTGAGGCCGGATCGCGGGCGGCATTCCGCACTCCGCACTTCGCCCTCCGTCAAGGACCCTCGATGGATTATGGCCTGGCGATTGTCTTTCTCTGCGCGGGCATTTGGCTTTACGTCGCCGCGCTCCTGCTGTACAGCGACTGGCGCTGGAACCTCGGCCGCGTCATTCAGTGCGTGCTCTGCGGCGCGTTCGCGGCGTGGCTCCTCCTCACCCATCGGACCGACCTGCAGTCCGTTTACGTCCCGGCCGTCGTGCTGCTCCTGGTGGTGACGCTGTTCGTGCCGATCTTCCTCCAGCGGCGCATCCACGCACTGTTCACCCGGGGCAACGCGCCCGCGGCCCGGCGCTGGGGACTGGCGCTGTCGCTGCTGCTGTGGCGGCCGCGGTCGGCCACGTTTCCCGCGATCGAACCGATCTACGCCGCCGCGGCGCGCGGAAGCGCGGGCTTCCTCGAGAGCGTTCCCCGCGGCCACTGGCTCGTTCGCCTCACCGCCGCCACCTCGCGCAAGGGCTTCATCGAGAGCCGGATCAACTCCTGGACCGCACTGGGCGAGTACCGCACCGCGGTCGAGCTGTTCGAGAAGCACTTCGGGCCGGGCGGATTGCGCCCCGACGCCGACATACTCTACACGATGGTCATTCCCTATGGCGAGGCGGGCGACCTGCCCAAAGCGGCCCGGTGCCTCCGCCGCGCGGAAGAGTTGGTCGCCCAGCCGAACTCGCAGGACCTGCGCCGCTTCGTCGCCTTCATCCACGCTTATGCGCAGGCCGGCCGGGTCTACGCCCTCGAACGCCTGCTCGACAGGAACGGCGCGGTCGCCTCGAGCCTGCCGACGGCCTACGTGCGCCTCTGGCGCGGTGTGGCGTTGCTGCGGCACGGCGAGCCGGAAGCCGCCCATGCCGTGATCGCTTCCGCGCTGGCCCGCCAGCGCGAAGGCGAGGCGTGGCTGCGCCGCATCGCGGAGCCGTATCTCGCGACCGGCGGCGCCGCTCAAGCGGCGCCCACCGCCGGCACGGACGCGGACCTCGACGCGATCGAGTTGCTCGAGGAGCGCGCGCCGATCGCCGTCGCTCGGCCGCTCGTCCCCGCCGTCGCGTGGAAACCGGCGCTCACCTGGGGCCTCATCGCCGCGTGCATGGGCGTGTGGCTCGTCACGGAACTCTCCGGTTCGAGCGAGTCCTCCTACACGCTGGCGCAGTTCGGCGCGAATGTGTCAGGCCTGGTCAAAGCCGGCGAGTGGTGGCGGCTCGTTGCCAGCGTCTTCCTTCACATCGGGGCGGTGCACCTGCTTTTCAACATGTACGCGCTGTATCTCTTCGGCGCTTTCGTCGAGCGACTGACGGGCCGCTGGGAGATGTTCGTGGTCTTCATGGTCGCCGGGATTTGCGGCTCGGTGGCGAGCACGTGGCTGGGCAACCCGCCGTTGTCGGCGGGCGCCTCCGGCGCGATCATGGGGCTGCTCGGCGCGGCGGCGGTGATCTCGATCACCTTCAAGTCGATCCCGAAGCACGTGCGGAAGGTCTATTTCTTCAATTTCATCTTCATCGCCGTGCTCCAGGTGCTCTTCGGATTCTTCGAGCCGCACATTGACAACTTCGCGCATCTCGGCGGACTGGTCGGCGGCGCGGCGATCGGCTTATTGCTGCGTCCGGCGGGGACCGAAGGCCGGCGGAAAACCGCCTTCCACGTCGCGGGGTTGGCCATGGCGCTCGTTGTGGCCGTCAGCCTGTTCAACGTCGTCCGCAACGTCGAGGGCGGCGGCTATCCGATAAAGCCCCAGCCGCTGGTGACCCGCGAGGCTCCGGACCGCGGCTGGAGCGTGGAGGTGCCGGGTTTCTGGATATCGCTCGTCCAGCCGGAACGGGTGCAGTACCTGGGTCCGCTGGGCGAGGGCCTGCTCATCATCCCGGCGCCGGACGTGCCGCTGAAACTCGGCCCGGCGAACGGCGAGGAAAGTCTCCCGAACGGCGAGAAGAATCTGATCGTCGGGAAGAAAATCTACCACGAACTCAAGGTCACCGCGACCGAGGACGATACGCGCATCACCCGGTTCCGCTTCCACTTGATCCAGCCCGACGGCAGCTATATCCTGGTTTTCGAATGCGAGACCCGGGACGAGAACGCGTTTCAGGATCTGCTCATGCGGATTCTGGACAGCTTCGAAGTCCACGCGCGCCCGCCGCAGAAGAAGCCGCCCCCGCCGAAGCCGTTCAAGCCGCACGGGCCTGCGGCGTGACATATTCGGAGATTGGGAGATTAGGAAATTGGGAGATTGCGCATTAGACTTTGCAGTCGCCTTTTATCTCAATCTCCCAGTTTCCTAATCTCCTAATCTCCCAACCTAAGCCCACTGCTCCACGATCTCCACTGCCGCCTTCGGCATTATTCCGACCAGCCGGGCCAGGTCGAGGATGGTGAAACGCGAGCGGATTTCGTGCGAGTGCAGCAGCACGCCGAGCAACTGCTCCTTGCTGATGCCGATGTCCGCCGCCCGCGAGGCCGCACCGGCGCGCGAGAGGCAGCGCTGGATGGTCTCCGGCGTCCGCGTCAGCGGCGCGAGGTCCGCGCGGATGCGGTCCCACTCGCCCGGCTGCGCCAGCTTCCGAGCCGCCAGCCGCATGCGCTCCGCCTTGGCCGAGTACTCCTGCCGCATTTCGCCCGCGAGCTTCCCCCAGAAGCGCTCATCCGGCGACAGTTGCGGCTCCGCGACCGATGGAGACTCCACCGCCAGCACGCGGCGGTAAAGCTCCGACGCCAGCACCGTGCCGACGCCCACCTGCCGCCCGTGCATGTCGTGCTCCGTCTCGTCGCGCAGCGACAACATGTCGAGCGTGTGGCTCATCATGTGCTCGCCGCCGGAGGCCGGTGAAGAAGTCTCCGCCATCGTCATGGCCGCGCCGGTCAGCAGCAGGGCGCGGAACAGCGCGTCAATCGCCTGCGGCGACCGCGCTTTCAATTCGTCCGGGTGCTCCAGGTAGAGCGGCTCGATGTCGGCGATCAGGTTCACCGACCGCGCGCAATAGTAATCGCCGAAGAGCAGATGATTGAGCCGCCAGTCCGTCGTGCTGACCGACTTGGCCAGCACGTCGCCCAGGCCGGAGGCGGTCATCTTCCACGGCGCCGCGGCGATGATCGCCGGATCGGCCGCGAGCGCCACCGGCGGATGCGCCCACTTCACCCGCTTCACCCCCGCGATCGTCGGTGCCGCGTTGGAGCTGGCGTAGCCGTTCATGCTGGCCGCGGTTGCGAAGCTCACGAACGGCAGCTTGCGGTCCTCCGCCAGCCACCGGCTGAGGTCCGTCACCACGCCGCTTCCGACCGGCAGGAGGAAGTCCACCGGCCCGAGGACCGCGGCGAGTTTCTCCTTCGTCACGTCATCGCACTCCGGCACGTGTCCGTTGCTCCGGTCCGGCACGAGCAATTCGGAAACCGTCCACCCGCCCGAGGCCATCCTGCGCGACACCTCCGCGCCGGCGATCTCGCGCGTGCGGACGTCCATTACGACCGCCACGCGCCGTCCCTTCACGCAGCGGGCGCAGAGCGCCGGCACTTTCTCCGCGGCCCCGCGCTCGAACAGCACCTCGCGCGGCTCGATTCGGTGCGTCTTGCCGCACTCGCAGGCGAACGTCTTCCCGAAAAGCTGCTCACTCGTCGCATTGCGTGTCATCGTTGCTCCATCCTCCAAGGTGCGCCGGTCATTATCGCAGCGCGTATTATACCGCGATCGGCCGGGCGAGTCTCGCTTTCGGAACTGCGGCATTGTCCGGTCTCGCCGGGGATGATATGATGACCGCCGGCGCGTTTGGGCGGATCGCGGGCGATGAACACGGGAGGAAGAACGATGGCGAAAGTTCTGATCGTTTACCATTCGCTGAGCGGGAACACGCGCGCGGCCGCCGAGGCCGTCGCGGAGGGCGTGCGGAAAGCCGAGGGCGTCGAGGCGAAGGTGATGGAGGCGTTGAAGGCCGGGCCGGAGGACCTGCTCGACTGCGCGGCGCTGGCGGTGGGCACGCCGGACTATTTCAGCTACATGGCCGGCGGCGTGAAGGATTTCTTCGACCGCGCCTACTATCCGACGCAGGGCAAGGTGACCGACAAGCCGGTCGGCGTTTTCCTGACGCATGGCGGCGGCGGCAAAGCCGTCGAGAGCGTCAAGTCCATCTGCCGGAGCTTCAAGTTCCGGCTCGCCTGCGCGCCGGTGCTGGTGCTGAACCGCCCGGACGAGGAGGCGACGCAGAAGCTCCGCGAGTTGGGCACGCTGCTCGGACGGCTCGCCGCCGCGGAATAGCGCCGCGCGCCGGGCAGGGCGGTCATGTGTGGCGCCGCGTCCTCGAAGTCGCCGATCTCTCTAGTGTGGCGTTTCAAGATAGGTTGTGTAATGCGCGGTCATTCCGAGCGAAGCGAGGAATCTCATACGTTGCGTGCAGGCAACGGATTGTGGTATGAGACCCTTCGCTGCGCTCAGGGTGACGCGGTCTGGACTTATGCGTGTTAATCCCTGAACGAGATACTCGCAATTCGACCGCATAATCTTGTGGAGAGTTCAATCATGATCGGAGATGCGCTTCAGAAAGTGTCCGCCGACCGCATCCGCCGCGATCTTTTCTACCTCAGCCGCGATCCCTTGCCGTTCCGCAAGGTGAACTACACCCGGCCTGGGCAGAGTGTCAACTCGCTGGCCGAGGCCGACGCCTACATCAGCGGCCAGCTCAAATCGGCCGGCTACGACGTGACGACGACCCACCACAAGGTGCAGGCCTGGCGCTGCGATAAGACCAAGCCGCTGCATCACTGGTACTCTCCGCCCGACCCGAGCGACCCCTGGTATGACGCGGCGAACCTCGAGGTGACCCGGCTTGGCCGCGCACAGCCCGAGGAGATCATCCAGTTGATTTCGCCCAAGGACTCCCAGAGCTGGATTGACTCGCCCGGCGCTCATGACAACGCCACCGGCGTCGTGGCGAACCTGGAGATGGCGCGGATTCTGGCCGGCTGCGACCTGAAACGGTCGGTGCGCGTGCTTTTCTGCAACGAGGAGCATTGGCCGTGGACCAGCCGCTTCGCAGCGGAAGCCGCCGCCGCCCGCGGCGACCGCATCATCGCCGTTCTGAACCAGGTCGGCCTGGATGACAAGCCGGACAAGGACATGCTCGTGGGGAACCTGATCCACTCCATCGCCTACAGCACCGATGAAGGCCACCCGCTGGCCGACTTCATCGCCGCTTGCGCGGCCCGCTACGGCATCCGCCTGGACGTGCGGATCTTCGCCAAGCCGCAGCCGAATGGCGATGACGGCATGTACATCAAGGCGGGTTACCGCACCGCGGTGATGAACACCGGCGGCGGCGGCGATTCGGAGTACCACATGTCCGGCGACATCCCCGAACGCGTGAACCTCGAGAACCTCGTGCGCAGCACGCAACTGCTGCTGGCGACGGTGCTCGAGATCGTCGAGGGCGGCACAAACATCCTGCCAAAGAGGGTTCAATCATGATCCGAGACACGCTTCAGAAAGTGTCCGCTGACCGAATCCGCCGCGACCTCTTCTATCTCTGCCGCGATCCCTTGCCGTTCCGCAAAGTGAACTACACGCGGCCGGGCCGCAGCGTCAACTCGCTGGCCGAGGCCGACGCCTACATCCGCGGCCAGCTCGAGGCGGCCGGTTACGAGGTGACGACGACGCAGCACAAGGTGCAAGCCTTTCGCTGCGACAGGACCAAGCAGCCGCCCAACCAGTGGTTCTCCCCGCCCGAACCGAACGACCCATGGTTCGAAGCGGCAAACCTCCAGGCGACCCATCCCGGCCGCGAGCACCCCGAGGAGCTCATCCAGTTGATCTCGCACAAGGACTCCATGAGCTGGATTGATTCGCCCGGCGCCCATGACAACTGCACCGGCACCGTGGCCAATATGGAGGTGGCGCGAGTTCTGGCCGGGTGCGATCTGAAGCGGTCGGTGCGCGTGCTCTTCTGCAACGAGGAACATTGGCCCTGGACCAGCCGCCCCGCGGCGGAAGCCGCCGCCGCGCGCGGCGACCGCATCATCGCCGTGCTGAACGTGGACGGGCTGGACTCCAAGTCGGACGAGCTGATGGCCGCCGGCAAGCTGATCCACGCCATCGGCTACAGCACCGACGAAGGCCGGCCCCTGGCCGACTTGATCGCGACTTGCGCGGTCCGCTACAACATCGGCCTGGACGTGCGGACGTTCTTCAAGCCGCATGTGAATGACGACGATGGCATGTACATCAAGGCGGGCTTTACTACGACGGTGATGAACACGGGGGGCGGCGGCGATAAGGAGTACCATCTGCCCGGCGACATCCCCGAACGCGTGAGCCTCGAGAACGTGTTCCGCAGCGCGCAACTGCTGGTGGCGGCGGTCCTCGAGATCGCCGAGGGCGGGGCGGACATCCTGCGGAAGACTTAGCTTTCCCGGCCGCGCTGCATCTCACAACGCAGCGAAGCCGGAAGAGGAGATCCTCGCAGACATCCGCGAAGCGATCCCGTCTTCCGGCTTCTACCCGAATCCGGCATCCCTACTGGTTCGTGTAATACGTGCCCAGTTCCGAACCGAGCTGGTTGATCTGGTAGTACTGGGTCGTCTTGGTTGTCTGTGAAGGCGGCCCTGCCTGGATCGTGTAAGTCGAGGCGGTGACGTTGAGCAGCGAGTAGTCCGTCTGCGCGAAATACTTGCCTTGCAGGTCGGCCGCGCCGATTGTAAGGGTACCCATCGTCGCACCAGTGTAGCTGCCGTTCTGGGAGTAATAGGTCCGCAGCGCGGTGCGGATCGTGCCTGCGCCGGCGACTCCCTCGGACATGATCGCGGCGGTCGTGTTCGCCGAATAGAGCGGAATGGCGATCAAGGCCAGAATGGCCACGATCGTCACCACGATCATCAGCTCAACCAACGTGAACGCTCCCCCGCGCCGCATCTGCTGCACAATCTTCTTCACGGCCTCTCCTTTCCTGCACATTGCCAAAAACCAGAATGCCCGGACGCCCACAGCGCCCGCGCCGACTCTTGCACTCTAAGCAATCATCGTACCGAAACGGAAAAAGTTGAGTCTGTACTGGTCTTCGACGAAGACATAATTGCTATAGATTGAACGGCAATAAGGACTTCTGACCATCTGCGTGAACGGAATAAGTGTGCCGCAGGCTCGGAAACGCCGTCGCATACGTCGCAAACTTGACCAGTCCGCGCGTAGAAAACGAACACTCTCTGACAGCCCGGCCGCGTTGGGGTTGCGACGGCGACGACGCGGTCCGTCGGATGCAGCAGTGCCGGGATCTCAATCTGCGGCGGAAGGTCGCCCGCGATTGTTGACAGCGGGACGGAACGCTCTTACCATAGAGCCTGTTTCATATCGTTCGTCGTAATCATCATCGCAATCTTACTCGGCCTTCGCTCGGCGTGGATGGATGGCGCCGATTACGGTTACGAGCCCGATTACTACTGCGAGATTGAGAAGAGGAGATTCGCCCGTGCGCGAGGTTCGCGTGTCGCTGGTGCGCAGCGACGACCTGAGTTACTCGGTGCTGATCGGGCGCGGCGTGCTCGGCGACGTGCTCGCCGACGCGCAGCGGCTGCACCCGCGCCGGCGCGTTTTTCTGCTGACGGACGCGAATGTCCGCGCGGCGGGCCACGCGGCGGCCCTGACGGGCGACCGGCCGATGGCACAGTACGTCATTGACCCGCCGGGCGAAGTCTCCAAGCACATCGGGACCGTGACGGATATCCTCGAAACGATGGAGTCGCTGAAGTTCGGCCGCGATTCGCTGCTCGTGGCGCTGGGCGGCGGGACGGTGGGCGACATCGGCGGCTTCGCGGCGGCGATCTTCAAGCGCGGCGTTCCGTACGTCCAGGTTCCGACGACCACGGTCGCGCAGGCGGATTCGTCCGTCGGCGGGAAGGTCGGCGTGGATTCGCGGCTGTCGAAGAACGCGTACGGCGTCTTCAAGCAGCCGGCGCGCGTGTACGTGGATGTTGCGACGCTGGCCACGCTTGACGAACGGGCTTACCGCGCGGGGCTGGTGGAATCGGTGAAGCACGCGATGATCGCGGACCCCGCTTATTTCGAGTACCTGGAGATGCACCTGGACGAGCTGCTGGCCCGCGATCCGGCGGCGCTTGAATCGGTCGCCGAGCGCAATGTCACGATCAAGGCCCGCGTCGTGGAGCAGGATGTCGAGGAGCAGGGCGCGCGGCGCGTTCTCAATTACGGGCACACGGTCGGCCACGCTGTGGAATCGGCCAGCGGCTACCGGCTGCTGCACGGCGAAGCGCTGGCGCTGGGCATCCTGGCCGCAGCGCGCATCGCGGAGGAATTTCGCCTGGCGGATGAAAGCGTCCGCCGCCGCTCGGCCGCGCTGCTTGGAAAGCTCGGCATGCCGGCGAAGCTTCCGCCGGAGATCAACGCCGGCGCGCTGCTGGAAATCATGTCGCGCGATAAGAAGGCGCTCGAGGCGCGGCCGCGGTTTGTGCTGCTCGACCGGGTCGGACACGCGCGCGAGGAGAAGGGCGAATACGTCCGCGCCGTGGATCCGGGCGTCCTGGCGAAGGCGCTCGCGGACCTGGAAGGGTGAGCGAAGTGTTGCGCGGCATTTGCCATTCGGTATACAGTAATACGTACTCCTCACTCATCCGTTCTTCGCGCCTTGGTGTCTTGGTGGTAAGGACTAGCTGTCTAGAGAAAGGGAGGATTCTGTGTATCGGCCCGAAATCAAGGTGATGGATTGCACGGTCCGCGACGGCGGGCTGATGAACAACTGGCAATTCACGGACGAATTCGTGCGCGCGGTCTACCTGGCGCTTTCCGCCGCCGGGGTGGATTACATGGAGATCGGCTACAAGAGCTCCGATGCCGCCTTCTCGCGCAAGGAGAACGGCCCGTGGAAGTTCTGCGACGAGGCGCCGCTGCGGCGGATCGTCGGCGACCACAAGACCGCGATGAAGCTCTCCGCCATGGCCGACATCGGGCGCATCGAGTTCGACGACATCCCGCCGAAGAGCGAGAGCCAGTTATCCATGATCCGCGTGGCCTGTTACGTGAACCAGATGGACAAGGCGATCGCGCTGGCCGAGCATTGCATGGACAAAGGGTATGAGACGACGATCAACCTGATGGCCATGAGCAAGGTGATGGAGCGCGACCTGGACGAGGCGCTCAACGACCTCTCGAAGAGCCGCGTGCCGGTCTTCTACATCGTGGACAGCTTCGGCGCCATGTACAGCGAGCAGGTGGACGTACTCGTCAAGAAGTGCACCGCCGCGCTGCCGGGCAAGACGCTGGGTTTCCACGGGCACAACAACCAGCAACTGGCGTTCGCGAACACGATCGAGGCGATCATCCGAAATTGCAACCGGCTGGATGGGTCGCTCTACGGCATCGGCCGCGGCGCCGGGAATTGCCCGATCGAGCTGCTCATGGCTTTCCTGAAGAACCCGAAGTTCGACCTGCGCCCCGTCCTGGCGGTCATCCAGTCGCATCTGCTGCCACTGCAGAAGTCTATCGAGTGGGGATATCACATCCCGTATCTGATCACCGGAGCGCTCAACGAGCACCCGCGCAGCGCCATGAAGTTCATGGCCGACGCGGACCACAGCGACTTCGTCCGGTTCTACGACCAGATGACTGAGGTGACGCCGCTGGAGTAACCGCCGGGCTGTTCAGAATTTGTCATTCCGAACGAAGTGAGGAATCTCACACCTCTGGCGCAAGCGGGACCAGGGGTGTGAGACTCTTCGCTGCGCTCAGAGTGACAAAGGAAACGGCTTCTTCAACGAGTTGCTGACCCGGTTCACTGTTTCTGCGGCGCCTTCACGAGCGTCTCGAGCGCCAGCACGCTGTAGGCGGTGACGAGCACGGGGTCGTTCTCCATCCAGCGCGCGTCGTCGTTGACCCAGTACTTCCGGCCGGTCTGCGGGTCGGTGCGCTGCAGGGCGACGAGCTTCTCGATCAGCCCGCGCCGCCAGTCCGCCGCCGGCTGGTCCGCGCGCTTCAGCGGCTCTTCGCCGTACATCGAGAGCGCCCGCGCGAGGGTGTGGTAGAAGAAATACAATCCCGACTTGCCCATGCCGCCGGGATGCTCAGCGAGGTTATAGTTCGAGCGGAGCCAGTTGACCGTCGCGGCGACGCGCGGGTCCTTGCGGTCCACGTGGGCCTCGAGGAGACACTCCAGCCCAAGCGCCGTGGCGTTGCCATAGGAATGCCAGATCTGCCGCCCGTCCTCATCCAGCTCGCCGCCGGCCATGCTGGCATTGGGATGATAATGGAATCCGCCGACGTCCCGCGGCAGCTTGCTCACCGCCCGCTCCTTCTCGGCATCGGACGCCAGGTTCTGGCAATGGGAGAGGAACGCCGTCGCCGCTGCCCAGTTCGGATCGTCGGGAACCGCTTCAGGCGGCGGTGTCTCGGTCTGCGCCGGCTTGGCGGTCTCGGCCGGCTTCGGCGGGCGCGCGGTGACGTACAGCGCCTGCATCGTGAATCCGGTGTTGCTCATGTCCGCGTGCGGGTCCTTGCGGCTGGCGTCATAGCCCCAGCCGCCGTAGTAGTCGTCCTTCTCGAGATGCTGAGTGTGTATGAGGTAGCTGCGCGCGGCGCGGATGAGCGGCTCGTACTCGGTCTCGTGCGCCGCGGCGATCCCGATCAGCGAGGCGGCGGTGTTGTAGTTCGCCTGGCTGCCGCCTTTTTCGACGGGGACCTGGCAGTAGATGCCGCCGTCCGGGCGTGCGCACGAGGCGACATACGCGAGCCCCTTTTCGGCGGCCGGGTCCATCTGGTTCACCGGACGCGACGGGTCTTCGAGGATCGCCCGCGCCGCCAGGGCGGTGATGGCCGGGTACTGCTTCAACGACCAGGAGCCGTCCTCCTTTTGGCAGCTCTTGAGCCACTGCACGCCACCCTCGATGGCTTTCAGCGCCTCTTTTCTCGTGGCCGGATCAAGGCCGGCTTTCTCAGCATCGGCGCCGAAGGCGGGAGCCGCCAGCATTGCGGCAGCCAGCAGCAAACCGACCGGCAGATTCTTTCGCAGCATCGTTTTGCCTTTCATCAACTCGGAGTAAAGCGGCCGGACCTGCACGGAACTTGCATCTGAATCGTACCACGGGTCCGCCGAGCGCGCAACTCAGCGCGGAGGCGCTCTACCTGATCTGGTAGAGATGCACATCCCAGTCGCAAAAGCGGTCCTGAAACTTGCCATCCGCCGGCTCGACCTTCCGGTATTCGCCGAGGACTTCGACCTGCGCGCCGGCGGGGAGGCCGTCGAGGGTGAAGGCGGCTTCCGTTTCGCCGGGCCCCATGGCGACGGCAAAGACGTACATCGCGCCGCCTTCCTTCTTGACCATGGTGGCCACCGGCACGTCCTTGTTCGAGGATTTCACCTTGAGCGCGTCCTTGACGGTGGGGCTGTTCAGCGCAGGCGCGAGTTCCCGAATCTGCCGGTTGATCGCCGTCACCGCAGCGAGCATATCGGGGTCGTCGAGAAGCGCGTGATCGTTGAACTTGGGCTTCCATTCATGGCAGAAATACTTGATTCCGCGGCTGCCATGCACCAGGCTGATCCAGACTTCCGCCTTGACCTGCTTCGGCGTCGGCCTGGCGCCCGAATTGATGCGCGTGCACTCGATGGAATCCCAGACGGGCTGGCGTCCGTCAGTCCACTGGACCAGCCGCTCCACGCCCCGGCCGACGAAATCCAGCTTGCCTGCGAACTCCGGGCGCGGGTCCGCCACGGGGTAGATGTCGAACGCGGCGATGTCGCACCCCTTGACGTACTCCGCGTAGTCCTCGGGGTGATTGGTGCGCACGCCGCGGCCGAACCAGCCATCCCAGGCCACGCCCAAGCCGAGCCAGAGGAGCACCGGGCGCGAGGGATCCGCCGTGCGCATCGCCTCGTATTGCTCCACGATTTTCGCCGGCAGTATGGGCGGTCCGTAGCCGCCGCCGGCCGGGAGCGGCTGGGCGTTGTCGGGCTCATCGCCGCGTATCCAGCCGACAATGATCGGATCATCCTTGTGAGCCAGGCCCACGGCATTCTGGTCGCAGATGACCGGCATCCCGCATTTCTTGAGCTCGGCGAGCTGGGCCTCGGTCGGCCCGTCCCACAGTCCGATGTAGAGATTGATGCCCGCCTTCCGGTACTCGGCCGCATGACTGGGCTCCTGGTCCCACACGGCGATGGGGAAGTACGAGTCATCCTTCGGCGGCCCGTTCTTCCATTGCGCGTAGGGACTGGCGTGCTGCGGTGCCAGCGCTTCAGGCAGGTCCTCGCGGTTGACCAGCCAGGGATGCTCCAGGAGTTGCTTCACGTTCCGGTTCCGGGCGAGACTCCATTTGTCGTTCCAGGCGAGAAAGAAAGTCGTCTTGGGAAAATACTTCTCGACGCCGCCGATGAAGCGGAGGTAATCGTAGTCGCCCGGCGGGTCTTGCGGGCCATGCGGGCCGAACTCGGTGAAGGCGAACGGTTTGGGCAGCTCGGCCACGGCGTCGTAGCCGCGAATGTGCTGCGGGTCCACAAAATCCGTGTAGGCGTCGAGGCCGACGATGTCCACGTACTGGTCCCCGGCATAGTAGTCGGCGGTCTTGTCGCCGTGGTTGGGCGAGTAGACCCATAGCAGGTTGTTCAAGCCCTTGGTCCCGGTGAAGTAATCGAACATGTGCCGCCAGAGGCGGATGAAGGTCTCGGGGTCCTTCGCGCCCCACCAGAACCAGCCGCCGTTCATCTCGTGGAACGGCCGCCAAAGGACGACCACGCCGGCGTCCTGCAACTCCTTCAGCCCGGCGGCGAGGGTGTCCAGTTCCTTCATCCAGCGGTCATGGGCGTCGTTGCCGGGCGAGAGGAGTTTCTGCAGGTCCACACCCTCGTCGCGGAGGCCGCCGCCGTTGGGATTCGCCGGGTTGTAGAGGTGCGCGGAGATGGTGATCAGGCCGCCTTGCCGGGCGTACTCGACGGCCAGGCGGTTGACGGTCTTGTACACCAGGCCGCCCCTGGCGAAGTCGGCGTAGTCCAAGCCGATGATCGCCGGCCAGTGGCCCGTCTTATCGTGGATCTCCGAGCAGATCTCCAGCTTGGCGGAAGGGCCGAAATTAATGAACTGCCCCGAGAGCAGCCTCTTGTCGGCCTGCCGCGGAAGCCTCTCCAGGTAATTGAGGATCGCGCGGGCCTGCGCGTCGGCCTTGAGATTGGCGGGTTCCAGCGCCCATGCAGGACAGGCGCTCGCGAGGAGCAGCGCCGCGCTGACGAAAGGGAGGTACTTCACGAGTCTCTCCATTTCCATGCGGGTCGTGTTTCCCGGAATACCGTTCAATGAAACGCCTTGATCACGAGCAGTGCGCCGAGGATCAGGGTGGCCACGGTGATGCCTTTCCGCAGCATCGGGGCCTCGATCCAGGTAATCGTGCCGACGGCCGCCGGCATCGCCAGCAGGGAGCCGATAATGAGCGGGGCGGCCAAGTTCAATTCCAGGCGGCCCCTGGCCGCGAAGTACAGCGTCACCGCGAACAGGCTGGTCAACCCGCGGGCGGGCGGCGTGATGCTCACCGCGCCTTTCTCGCCCACTCCCGAGAGAATCTGGCCGCTGGTGAGCAGGGGCCCGTAGCCGCCGCCGGACAGGCCCTTGTTGAACGCGGCGATCGTGCCCAGGACCGCGATCCGCCGCATCGAGAACTTGCGGGGAATCCCTCGTCCCGCCAGGAGCAGAACTCCCACTGCCATGATCATCATGCCGATGTAGGCGTTGACCCATTTCGGCGGCGCCTGCATGGCCACCGTCACCGCGATGAACGAGCCGACCAGCGAGCACGCGGCCAGCACGAGAAGCACGCGGCGGTGCTGCTCGCCCTGCGCCAGGCGAATGTTGCCCGCGCGGTGATTCAGGATGGTGGCCAGGATGCCGATGGCGATCTCAGACAGGAGAACGGCCGGGACCACCATCGCGGCCGTGAATCCCAGGAGAATGAGGACCGGAGTCAGCAGCGTGCCGTGGCCGCCGCCGACGCAGGTGTCAATGTAGCCGGTCAGGAAGGCCGCGACCAGCACCATGAACCAGGCGCGGGACAGCGCCTGGACATGGCCCGGTGAAAAGAGGCCGTAATTGAGCGCAATGACGGCGGTGAACGCGGCGATCAGTCCCGTGCATAGAGCAACGGCAGCCCAGTGCTTCGTTTTCACCGCTTTTCTTTTTCAACCATGGTTTTCAGGTGACCGGCGGTCCGCGGCTGTCACGAACCTGCTTCACTTGATCCGATAGAGGTGGACGTCCCAGTCCTTGAAGGCGTCCTTGAACTTGCCGTCGGCCGGCTCGATCTTCCGGCCCTCGCCGAGGACTTCGACCTTCGCGCCGGCCGGGAGACCCTCGAGGGTGAAGCTGGCTTCCGTCTCGCCGGGCTTCATGGCGACGGCGAAGACGTAGGTCGCGCCGCCGTGCTTCTTCACCATGGCCGCCACCGGCAAGTCCTCGTTCGAGGATTCCACCTTGAGCGCGCCCTTGATGGTGGGGCTGTTCAGCGCAGGGGCGAGTTCCCGGATCTGCCCGTTGATCGCCGTCACCGCGGCGAGGTTCTCGGGATCGTCCAGGATCGCGTGGTCATCCTCTGTGGGCTTGAAGGCATGGCAGAAATAGACGATTCCGTGGCTCCCATGCACCAGGGCGATCCAGACTTCCGCCTTGACCTGTTTGGGCGACGCCTTGTCGCCGCCGTCAATCCGCGTGCATTCGATGCAGTTCCAGACCGGCTTGCGCCCGTCGGTGAACTTGACCAGCCGCTCGACGCCCTTGCCGACGAACTCCAGCTTGTTCTTGACCTTCGGGTCGTTCTGCGCCACCGGGTAGATGTCGAACGAGGCGATGTCGCATCCCTTGACGTACTCGACGTAGTCCTCGGGATGCCTGCTGCGCTCGCCGCGGTCGGGAAGCTCATCCCAGGCCGTGGCCCGGCCGAGATTGAGGAACACCGGCCGGGTTGGATCCGCCTTGCGCATCGCTTCGTATTTCGCAATGATCTTGGCCGGCAATATGGGCGGCCCGTAGCCATTGTGTCCCGGCAGGTCCTGGGCATTGTCGGGTTCGTCGCCCTGCATCCAGCCGACAATGGTCGGATCGTCCTTGTGGGCCATAGTCCGAGCATCCTGGCCGCAGATGACGTGCATTCCATATTTCTTCAGCTCGGCGAGTGCGGAATCGGCGCGCCCCTCCAGGCCGATGAACAGATTGATGCCCGCCTTCTGATACCTCGGCGCGTCGCTCGGCTCCTGCGCCCAGACCGCGAGCGGAAAATAGGAGTCATCCTTCGGCGGCCCGTTCTGCCATTGCGCGTAGGGACCGGCGGCCTCGGGTTTAGCCTCGTCGGCGCCGGCGGCAATGGTCGCGGCCAGCACTAAAACGCCTGTCGTCAGGACTCGGTGCCACATCATCTTCGTTCCTCCTTGGTTGTCTACTTGATCCGGTAGAGATGCACGTCCCAGTCGCCGAAACGGTCCTTGAACTCGCCGCCCGCCGGCTCGATCTTCCGGTTTTCGCCGATGACTTCAACCTGCGCGCCGGCAGGGAGACCTTCGAGTGTGAAGGCGGCTTCCGTCGCGCCGGGCTTCATGGCGACGGCAAAGACGTACGTCGCGCCGCCGCGCCTCTTCACCATGGCCGCCACCGGCACGCCCGTGTTCGAGGATTCCACCTTGAGCGCGTCCTTGAAAGTGGGGCTGTTCAACGCCGGGGCGAGTTCCCTGATCTGCCCGTTGATCGCCGTCACCGCCGCGAGCATCTCGGGATCGTCCAGCAGCGCGTGCTCGTCGAACTTGGGCTTCCATTCATGGACGAAATACAGGATTCCGGCGGCGCCGTGGACCAGGCTCATCCAGACTTCCGCCTTGACCTGCTTGGGCGTCGCCTTGGTGTCCGAATTGATGCGCGTGCATTCGATGGCGTTCCAGACCGGCTTGCGTCCGCCGGTCCACTTGACCAGCCGCTCGACGCCCCGGGCGACGAAATCCAGCTTGCCTTTGACCTGCGGGTTCGTGTGCGCCGCGGGGTAGATGTCATACGCGGCGATGTCGCACGCCTTGGCGTACTCGGGGTAGTCCTCGGGGTGATTGGTGCGCACGCCGCGGCCGACCCAGCCGTCCCAGGCCACGCCCTGGCCGAGACAGAGGAACACCGGCCGCGTGGGATCCGCCTTGCGGATCGCTTCGTACTCCTGGACGACCTTGACCGGCAATATCGGCGGCCCGTAGTCATTGCCTGCCGGGAGCGCCTGGGCGTTGTCGGGTTCGTCCTCTTCGATCTCCCAGGCGATGATGATCGGATCGTCCTTGTGGGCGAGGCCCACGGCATTCTGGCTGCACGAGACCGACATTCCCCATTTCTTGAGCTCGGCGAGCTGGGCTTCGGTCGGCCCCTTCCACAGGCCCTCGTAAAAATTGATGCCCGCCTTCTGGTACCTGGGCGCATCGCTCGGCTCCTGCGTACAGACGCCGATGGGGAAGAAGGAGTCATCCTTCGACGGCCCGTTCTTCCATTGCGCATAGGGACTGACGAACTCAGGTTTCGTTTCGTCGGCGCCTGCGGCCATCGTCGCGGACAGAATCACGGCGGCGGTCGTCAGAACTCGCTGCCACATCGTCTTCTTCCTCCTTGGTTGTCTACTTGATCCGATAGAGATGCACGTCCCAGTGGCCGAAGTGGTCCTTGAACTTGCCCTTCACCGGCTCGATCTTCCGGTTTTCGCCCAGGACTTCGACCTGCGCGCCGGCAGGGAGGCCCTCGAGGGTGTAGACGGCTTGCGTCTCGCCGGGTTTCATGGTGACGGCAAAGATGTAGGTCGCGCCGCCTTGCTTCTTGACCATCGTCGCCAGCGGCACCTCGGCGTTCGAGGATTCCACCTTGAGTGCGTCCTTGACAGTGGGGCTGTTCAGCGCCGGCGCCAGTTCCAGGATCTCCTTGTTGATCGCCCCGACCGCGGCGAGCATCGGCGGATCGTCCAGGAGCGCGTGGTCGTCCTCCTTGGGCAGGAACTGATGGCAGAAGTAGATGATTCCCTGGCTCCCGTGCACCAGGCCGATCCAGATTTCCGCTTTGACCTGCTTGGGCGTCGGCTTGTCTTCTCCGTGGATCCGCGTGCATTCCATGCAGTTCCAGACAGGCTTGCGCCCGTCGGTCCACTTGATCAGCCGCTCGACGCCCGTGCCGACGAAATCCAGCTTGCCGGCGTACGGCGGGGACGAATGCGCCACGGGGTAAATGTCGAACGAGCCGATGTCGCAGCCTTTGAGGTATTCGGGATAATCCTCCGGGTGATGGCTACGGCCGTCGCGGTCAGGCAGGTCGTCGCAGGCCACGCATCGGCCGAGATTGAGCAGCACCGGCCGGGAAGGATCCGCCTTGCGGAACGCTTCGTACTCCGCGATGATCTTGGCCGGCAGCACGGGCGGCCCGTAGCCTTTGCTTCCGGGCACCTCCTGGGCGTTGTCGGGTTCGTCGCCGTGCATCCAGCCGACGATGATCGGATCGTCCTTGTGGGCCAGAGTCCTTGCATTCTGGTCGCAGATGACCGGCATCCCCGCTTTCTTCAACTCTGCGAGCGCGGCGTCGGGTTGCCCCTCCAGGCCGATGTAAAGATTGATACCCGCCTTCTTGTACCCGGCCGCATCGCGCGGCTCCTGCGCCCAGACGGCGAGCGGGAAGTAGGAAGCATCCTTTCCCGGCCCATTCTTCCATTGCGCATAGGGACCGGGCGCTTCGGGTTGCGCTTCGTCGGCGCCGGCGGCAAGGGCCGCCGCCAGCAGGATAACGGAGGTCGCCAGCACACGTTGCCACATCATCATCGTTCCTCCTTTGTCTCCAGGATCAGGAGAGCGTCCTCCCAGCCTTCGGGCGTTGAGAAGCGCTTCACTTCCTTGTTCGTCAGCGGCTCGATCGGCGTCTTATCGCCCGACTGCGGATTGCACCAGAAGGCGCTGACTCCGGGCCCTTTCAGCTTGCTGAGGTCCACGCTGAACTCGGCCTTGTCCGCGAGATAGAGCATCGCCCATTTGCCGCCCTGGTGCCGCGCCGCCAGGTGAAGGATCTGACCCTCCGTCTGGCCGCCGTCGGCGAAAAGGGATTGATCGGGCGCCAGCAGCCACCACTCCGCGCGCGCTTCGAACACCTTGCGGAGGATGCCCATCTGTTGCGCGCCGGGCGCATCCAGCGCCGACTTCCAACTCGGCAGAACGCGCCAACTGGCGTTATGCCCATAGGTATGGTGCGCGCCGGCCAGGTAGGAGTAGTAGGCCTGCCGCCGAACCCAGAGCGGCGTGACCTCGAACCCGTATTCGGAGCCCGCCTCGTACGCGCCTTCCGCCATGAGCACGGGCTTCACCGGCTTGAGCTGGTAGTCGTGCGTCACCATGGGGTAGATGAGCTGGACGGCATTCCAGGTCTGCATCGCGTTGAAATCGAACAACGGCTCCGGGTGGACGAAGCTGGACGAAAAAGGCGAGGGATCCGGCTTCGCGCTGATCAGGTGGCGCCCGTCGTCTCCCTCTCGCAGGCCCGCAACCAGCTCGCGGATGACGGGGATGAACTCCTCTTTCGCCTGCGGGTTCATCGTCCAGGCCATGTTCGGCGCGTCCTTGTAACGCGCCGAGACCCATTTCGTCCAGGCCCGCGCGTTCTCCACCGTGATGTACTTGCGCCAGCTCTGATGGTATGTAGTCAACAGGATGGTCAGGTTCTCGGCGCGTGCGGCCTTCACGACGGCATCCACGTTCCTGAAGTACGCCTCGTTCGGCGTGAGCGGATTGTCATTGATCCAGGGCTTCTCGCCGTACACGTTGGGCTTCGTGCCGTCGCTTACGCCCAGGAGCATCACCTGGACGAAGGTGAATCCATGGCTGCGGGTCTGATGCAGGATCGTCCGGGCGTCCTCGAGAGTATATCCGTGGAAGAGTTCCCATTGGGTTGTGCCGAGCCAGAAGATCGGCTTGCCGTCCTGGCCGACGAAATAGCGTCCGTTCGGGCTGACCTTGACGGGCCACGCCGGGTTCTCAGCCATCGCGCGGGATGCGGCGAAGAGCGTCAGGAACGCCGGGCATAAAGCCATCATCTGCATCGCCGCCATCTCCAGCTCCTTTGTGGCTTGGACAGGCAGGGCCTTCCTGCGCCGCTTTGCGGCTGTAACTCATTAAGGCCATGACGCCGGTCGCGGTCAGCGCGAAGACCGGCGCCTACTTGATCCGATAGAGGTGCACGTCCCAGTCGCCGAAGTGGTCCTGAAACTTGCCATCCGCCGGCTCGATCTTCCGGTCCTCGCCGAGGACTTCGACCTTCGCGCCGGCAGGAAGACCGTCGAGGGTGATGACGGCTTCCGTGGCGCCGGCCTTCATGGGGACGGCGAAGACATAGGTCGCGCCGCCGTGCTTCTTCACCATGGCCGCCACCGGCACGTCCTTGTTCGAGGACTCCACCTTCAGCGCGTCCTTGACGGTGGGGCTGTTCAGCGCCGGCGCGAGTTCATGGATCTGCTTGTTGATCGCCGTCACCGCGGCGAGCATCTTCGGGTCATCCAGGAGCGCGTGGTCGTTCTCTCTCGGCTTGAATTCATGGACGAAATACTGAATTCCCTGGCTCCCGTGCACCAGGCTCATCCAGACTTCCGCTTTGACCTGCTTGGGCGTCGCCTTGCCGGCCCCGTCAATCGCGGTGCATTCGACGGTGTTCCAGACGATCTTGCGTCCTCCGGTCCACTTGACCAGCCGCTCGACGCCCAGGCCGACGTACTCCGGCTTGCCTTTGATCTCCCGTTCTCCGTGCGACACGGGGTAGACGTCGAACGCGACGATGTCGCCTCCCTTGGCGTACTCGGCGTAGTCCTCGGGATGCCCGCTGCGCTCGCCACGGCCATTATAGCCGTCCCAGGCCACCGACTGGCCGAAACCCAGGAACACCGGCCGCGTGGGATCCGCCTTGCGCATCGCTTCGTATATCTTAATGATCTTAGCTGGCAGAATAGGCGGTCCGTAGCCTTTGCCTCCGGGCAGCGACTGGGAATTGTCAGGCTCGTCCTCCTGCAGCCAGCCGACAATGATCGGGTCGTCCTTATGAGCCAGGCCCACGGCGTTCTGGTCGCAGATGACGTGCATTCCGTGTTTCTTGAGCTCGGCGAGCTGGGCTTCGGTCGGCCCCATCCACAGGCCGTTGTAAAGATTGAAGCCCGCCTTCTGGTACCGGGGCGCATCGCTCGGCTCCTGGTCCCAGACGACGATGGGGAAATAGGACTCATCCTTCGGCGGCCCGTTCTTCCATTGCACGTACGGACTGGAGCCCTGAGGCTTGGCCTCGTCCGCGCCGGCGGCAATGGTGGCGGCCAGCAAGAGAGCGCACGTCGTCAGGACTTGCCGCCCGATGATCATCATTTCTCCTTTTCCTACTTGATCCGGTAGAGATGCACGTCCCAGTCGCTGAAGCGGTCCTTGAACTTGCCGTCCGCCGGCTCAATCTTCCGGTTTTCGCCGATGACTTCAACCTTCGCGCCGGCGGGGAGTCCGTCGAGGGTGAACGCGGCTTCCGTCTCGCCCGGCTGCATGGCGACGGCGAAGATGTACGTCGCGCCGCCTTCCTTCTTCACCATCGTCGCCACCGGCACGGCCTGGTTCGAGCATTCCACTTTGAGCGCGTCCTTGACGGTGGGGCTGTTCAGCGCGGGCGCAAGCTCATGGACCTGCTTGTTGATCGCCGTCACCCCGGCGAGCATCTCCGGATCGTCCAGCAGCGCGTGCTCGTCAAACTTGGGGCCCATTTGATGGCAGAAATAGAGGACTCCCTGGCTGCCGCGCACCAGGCTCATCCAGAATTCCGCCTTGACCTGCTTGGGCGTCGCTTTGCCCGCGCCCGAGATGTTCGTGCACTCGATGGTATTCCAGACGATCTTCTTTCCGTCGGCCCATTTGTACAGCCGGCTGACGCCCAGGGCGACGAAATCCAGCTTGCCTTTGACCGCCGCGTCGCCCGACGCCGCGGGATAGATGTCGAAGCCGACGATATCACATCCCTTAAGATACTGCGGCTCGGCGTATTCGTCGCGTTTATCCGCAGGCACGTTGCGGCCGTACCAGCCGTCCCAGGCCACACCTACGCCGAGGCCACAGTACACCGGCCGCGTGGAATCCGCCTTGCGCATCGCGTCGTAGCCCTTATGAATCTCGGCCGGCGAGATGGGCAGTCCCCAACCCTTGCCTCCCGGAAGCTCCTGCGCATTGTCGGGCTCGTCGGGCTGCAGCCAGCCGACAATAGTCGGGTCGTCCTTATGGGCCAGGCCCACGGCGTTCTGCTCGCAGATGACCTGCATTCCGCATTTCTTGAGCTCGGCAAGCTGGGCCTCGGTCGGCCCATCCCACAGGGCGACGTAAAGATTGATGCCCGCCTGCCTGTACCTGGCCGCATCGCCCGGCACCTGGCACCAGACGGCGATGGGGAAGTAGCCGGCATCCTTCGGCGGCCCGTTCTTCCATTGCACGTAAGGATTGGCGGGCGCCGGCTTCGCTTCGTCAGCGCCGGCGGCAATAGTCGCGGCCAGCAGGATAGCGCATGTCGTCAGGACTCGCCGCCCGATCATCATCGTTTCTCCTTTACCTACTTGATCCGATAGAGATGCACGTCCCAGCCGCCGAAGCGGTCCTTGAACTTGCCGTCCGCCGGCTCGATCTTCCGCTTCTCGCCGATGACTTCGACCTGCGCGGCGGCAGGGAGACCTTCGAGGGCGAAGGCGGCTTCCGTCTCGCCGGCCTTCATGGCGACGGCAAAGACGTACGTCGCGCCGCCGTGCTTCTTCACCATCGTCGCCACCGGCACGTCCTTGTTCGAGGATTCCACCTTGAGCGCGTCCTTGATGGTGGGGCTGTTCAGCACCGGCGCGAGTTCCCGGATTTCCTTGTTGATCGCCGTCACCGCAGAGAGCATCTCGGGATCGTCCAGCAGCGCGTACTCCTTGAACGTTGGCTTGAATGAACAAACGAAATACTGGATTCCGCGGCTTCCGTGCACCAGGCTCATCCAGACTTCCGCTTTGACCTGCTTGGGCGTCGGCCTGGTATTCGAGCCGCCGATCAGCGTGCATTCCATCGTGTTCCAGACGATTTTGCGGCCTTCGGTCCACTTGACCAGCCGCTCGACGCCCTTGGCGACGAAATCCAGCTTGCCATAGACCTGCGGGTTATCGTGCGACATGGGATAGATATCGAAGTCGGCGATGTCGCACCCCTTGACGTACTCAGCGTAGTCCTCCGGGTGATTGGTGCGTACACCGCGGCCGAACCAGTTGTCCCAGGCCACGCCCTGGCCGAGGCCGAGGAACACCGGCCGCGTGGAATCCGCCTTGCGGAGCGCCTGATAGATCTCAAGGACCCTGGCCGGCGTGATCGGCGGCGTGTAACCTTCCTTGCCCGGGATCTCCTGGGAATTGTCCGGTTCGTCCTGCTGCATCCAGCCGATAATGGTCGGATCGTTAACGTGAGCCAGGCCCACGGCGTTCTGGTCGCAGATGACCGGCATTCCGTGTTTCTTCAGCTCGGCGAGCTGGACCTCAGTCGGACCTTCCCACAGGCCGATGTAAAGATTGATGCCCGCCTTCTGGTACCTGGCCGCGTTCATCGGGTTCTGGTTCCAGACGGCAATGGGGAAATAGGACTCATCCTTCGGCGGCCCGTTCTTCCACTGCGCATACGGGCTGGAGTACTCAGGTTTAGCCTCGTCCGCGCCTGCGGCGATGGTCGCCGCCAGCAGGACCACGGCCGCCGTCAGAACTCGACGCCAGATTATCATCGTTGCTCCTTTTCGCTGGTAATCCGGTGACGCGGGCGCGCACAACCCATACGGCTTGAAAGCCGCCATCTACCGGATCCGATAGATATGCGCGTCCCAGTCGTCGAAGTGGTCGCGAATCTTGCCGTCCGCCGGCTCAATGCTCCGGCGTTCGCCGACGACCCTGACCTGCGCGCCGGCGGCGAGACCGTCGAGCGTGAAGGTGGCATCCGTTGCGCCGGCCTTCATGGCGACGGCGAAGATGTACGTCGCGCCGCCTTGCTTCTTCACCATGGTCGCCAGCGGCACGTCCTTATTCGAGGATTCCACCTTGACTCCGTCCGGAATGGTGGGGCTGTTCAGCACGGGCGCGAGCCTCGTGATCTGCCGATTGATCGCCGTCACCGCGGCGAGCATCTCGGGATCGTCCAGCAGCGCATGCTCGTCAAACTTGGGCAGGAATTGATGGACGAAGTAGATGATTCCGCGGCTTCCCTTCACCAGGCTCATCCAGACTTCCGTCCTGACCTGCTTGGGCGTCGGCTTGTCATCGCCGTGGATCCGCGTGCATTCGAGGGCGTTCCAGGCGTACTTGCCCCCATCGCACCACTTGACCAGCCGCTCGACGCCGTGGCCGACGAAATCCAACTGGCCCCGGAGGTTCGCCGGCATGTTCGCCACGGGATAGATGTCGAACGAGGCGATATCGCATCCCTTGATGTACTCGGCGAAGTCCTCGGGGTGATTGTTCCGTGTGCCACGGCCCTTCCAGCCGTCCCAGGCCACGCCCCGGCCGAAATTGACGAACACCGGCCGCGAAGGATCCGCCTTGCGGATCGCTTCGTATTCCTCGACGATCTTCGCCGGCGGCACGGGCGCGCCGCCGCTTTGGGCATTGTCAGGTTCGTCGCCGTGCATCCAGCCGACGATGGTCGGGTCGTCAATATGCGCCAGGCCGACGGCGTTCTGCGCGCAGACGACCTGCATTCCGTCTTTCTTCAGCTCGGCGAGCTGGGCCTCGGTCGGCCCTTCCCAGAGCGCGAAGTACAGATTGATGCCCGCTTTCTGGTACTCGGGCGCCATAACAGGCTCCTGGCACCAGACGGCGATGGGGAAGTAGGCGTCGTCCTTCGACGGACCGTTCTTCCATTGCGCGTAGGGGCTGGAGAACTCAGGTTTCGCTTCGTCCGCACCGGCGGCGACGGTCGCAGCCAGCAGGATAACGCACGTCGCCAGAACTCGCCGCACGATCATCGTTGCCCTCCTTTGACTATTTGACTCGGTAGAGATGCACGTCCCAGTTGCTGAAACGGTCCGTGAACTTGCCGTCCGCCGGCTCAATCTTCCGGTTTTCGCCGAGGACTTCGATCTGCGCGCCGGCAGGGAGACCCTCGAGAGCGAACGTGGTTTCCGTCTCGCCGGGCTTCATGGCGACGGCGAAGACGTACGTCGCTCCGCCTTCCTTCTTCACCATGGCCGCCACCGGCACCTCCTTATTCGAGGATTCCACCTTGAGCGTGTCCTTCACGGTGGGGCTGTTCAGCGCGGGGGCGAGCTCATGGATCTGCTTGTCCAGCGCCGTCACTGCGACGAGCATCTCGGGATCGTCCAGGAGCGAGTGCTCGTTAAAGGTCGGCTTGAATTGATGGACGAAATAGATGATTCCCTGGCTCCCATGCACCAGGCTCATCCAGACTTCCGCTTTGACCTGCTTGGGCGTCGCCTTGCCGGTCCCGCCGATCCGTCCGCATTCGATGCAGTTCCAAACGACCTTGCGCCCGTCGGTCCACTTGACCAGCCGCTCGACGCCCAGGGCGACGAAGTCCAGCTTGTTTTTGACCGCCGCGTCGTCCGACGCCACGGGGTAGATGTCGAACGAGACGACGTCGCATCCCTTGACGTACTGGGATTCGGCGTAGGTCTCCCGCAGATTCTCCGGCACATTGCGGCCGTACCAGCCGTCCCAGGCCACTCCCACGCCGAGGTTGAGGAGCACCGGCCGAGTGGGGTCCGTCTTGCGGACCGCTTCGTATTCCGCAAAGATCTTGGAGGGCAATATGGGCTGCCCGTAGCCTTTGCCGCCCGGGAGCTCCTGGGCATTGTCCGGTTCGTCTCCGTGCATCCAGCCGATGATGGTCGGGTCGTCTTTGTGGGCCAGGCCGACGGCATTCTGGTCGCAGATGACCTGCATTCCGTTTTTCTTGAGCTCGGCGAGTTGGGCTGTCGTCGGCCCCTGCCACAAGCCGACATAGACATTGATGCCCGCGTTCTTGTACCGGGCGGCGTTCGCCGGGGCCTGCAGCCAGACGGCGATGGGGAAGTAGCCGGCATCCTTCGGCGGCCCGTTCTTCCATTGCGCATAGGGATTGGAGGCCGCCGGTTTAGCTTCATCCGCGCCGGCGGCAATGGTCGCGGCCAAAAGAACAGCGCACGTCGCCAGGACTCGCCGCCCGATCATCATCGTTTCTCCTTTGACTATTTGATCCGATAGAGATGCACGTCCCAGTTGCTGAAGCGGTCCTTGAACTTCCCCTCCGCCGGCTCAATCTTCCGGTTTTCGCCGAGGACTTCGACCTGCGCGCCGGCAGGAAGACCCTCCAGGCCGAACGTCGCTTCCGTTTCGCCGGCCTTCATGGCAACTGCAAAGACGTACGTTGCGCCGCCTTCTTTCTTCACCATGGCCGCCACCGGCACCTCCTTGTTCGAGCATTCCACCTTGACCGCGTCCTTCACGGTGGGGCTGTTCAGAGCGGGGGCGAGTTCATGGATCTGCTTGTTGAGCGCCGTCACCGCGGTGAGCATCGGCGGATCGTCCAGCAGCGCGTGCTCATCGAAGGTGGGCTTGAATTGATGGACGAAATAGGTGATTCCCTGGCTCCCGCTCACCAGGCTCATCCAGACTTCGGCTTTGACCTGCTTGGGCGTCGCCTTCCCGGCTCCGTTAATCGCGGTGCATTCGATGACGTTCCAGACGATCTTGTGTCCTTCGGTCCACTTGATCAGGTTCTCCACGCCGTGGGCAACCAAATTCAACTGGCCTTTGACCGCTGGCTTCTCTACGTTCGACACGGGGTAGACGTCGAACGAGACGATGTCGCTTCCCTTGGCATATTCGGCGTAATCTTCGTCATGCTCGGAGCGCACGCCGCGATCCGGAAAGCCGTTCCAGGCCACGGATCGGCCGAGATTGAGCAACACCGGCCGGGTGGGGTCCGCCTTGACGGCCGCTTCGTATCCGGCAATGATCTTGGCCGGCAGTATGGGCGGCCCGTAGCCTTTGCCGCCCGGGACCTCCTGGGCGTTGTCCGGTTCGTCGCCGTGCATCCAGCCGATAATCGTCGGATCGTTCTTGTGAGCCAGGCCGACGGCATTCTGGTCGCAGATGAGCAATACTCCGGCCTTCTTGAGCGTAGCGAGGTCGGCTTCGGTCGGACCTTTCCATAGGGCCATATATACGTTGATGCCCGCATTCTTAAACTTGGCCGCATTCGCGGGGTCCTGACACCAGACGGCGATGGGGAAGAAGGAAGCATCCTTCGGCGGCCCGTTCTTCCATTGCGCATAGGGATTGGAGGCCTCAGGTTTGGCCTCGTCCGCGGCGACGGCAACGGTCGCGACCAGCAGCACGACGCCTGTCGTCAGAACGCGCTGCCACATCATCATCTTCGTCCCTCCTTTTCACGGGGAATCCGGGCCCGGGTCGTCAAGCGGAATGACAAGCGGAATCTATCCGCTGGCCATGACGTTGTCAAGGCGACTGGCGGCACGGGACGGGCGGCCGGAATACCTAACCGGCTATCCGCTGAAGGAAGTCCGAGGCGATGTCGTCCAGCGCGCGCGCCTGGTCGGCGGAAAGCCCGTTCTCCGCCGGCTTGGCCATCTCCTCCGCGGCGATCTCCTCCGCGCGCTTCCGCAGGTGATCGGTCCCGCCGGCGTCCGCCGCGCGCCGCCCTCTGAACAGCAGATCCGGCATGAAGAATTCCGAGCGACAATGCGCAGCGGTGTGCTCCTGGTCGAGAAATGAGCCCGCGATGCCCACGGCGCGGGTGACCTCCACCGCCAGCGCATCGGCGCTGGTCGTGAACCCTCGACGATACCGCAAGGCGAAGCCGATCATTTCGTTGTCAATGACCGCCTGCTCCGGAGAAATCGCCAGTTCCGATTCCAGCTGCCCGACGCCCCAGATGCAGTTGACGCCGCTCTCCATGTGGGAATGAAAGCCGAACATTTTTTCGAGCGCGGCCTGTCCGTCGGGCGACAGCGCCTCCGTGGAGACCCACGAGGCGGATGGCAGATCGTAGTACCGGCCCATGCGGGCGGAAATCTGAGCGAGGAGGGCGTTTTCCGGCCCGCCCGTCACAGCTACAGCCGCCCTCATGTCGAAGATGTGCGCCAGGCCAAGGTTGTAAATGCAGGGCCGGCCCGGTTCCAGAAGCTGGTTGACGACAAGGCCGGCGAGAATCTCCGCATTCCCCACGGCGGCCGAGCCGGCGAGCGTCGCCGGACCCGAAGCGCCCGCCATCGGTTCTCCGTTGACGGAAACCGGAATCCCGTGACCGGCCGTCTTCCGGAATATCTCCAGCGCCAGCCCCGTCCAGCGCAGCGGGCCATGGGCGGTGAAGCCGACGCTGAACCAGGGATGTTTTCCGACCACCGGCTTCATGCGCGTCAGCGCCTCGGCCCCTTCCGGCGAAAAGCACAGGACGCGCAGGTGCTTGGAGGTGTTCTTCGCCATGATCTGCAAGCCCACCACATCGCGCGCGGGAGGAGGCACGTCGTCCAGCGACATGCCGAAGACCGCCTGCACGTGGCGGAGGTGATGCAGCAGCCGGCTCATGTCGGCCATGTCGCGCGAGGTGAAGAGCCGGTGTTCGTCGGAACGATGCAGGAACATTCCCGGACAGGACCAGAAGACCGGTTCCGACACAGCCGACAAACGGGTCGGAACGCCTCCGCGGTCGGTGAGATCGAACTGCTTCGGGCACTGCGCGAGCGCCTCGGCGATCAGCGCGGCTGGCAGCCTGACGCTATCGTTCCGGGTTCCCGGCCTGGCGCCGCGCTTCAAGAGGAGGGACCTTATCTCATCGTGGTCAATCCCGATGCCGGGATTTTCCAAAAGGGCAATTGAAGCCTCGTGGATTCGAGTTGCGGCTTCATCGCATTGGCCAGAGACGCTCATTCACGCCCTCTCGAACTGAACCTGCGAACCTTGGATTGCCGGGAGCTTACCACAAGGTTCGCACGATGACAACCCTAGGACGCTGTCTGTCCCGGCGCGGTGACCTGCGCCCGCGAATCCGCATGGAAACGCGCGCGCCTTGCCGTTATACTCGCGTCATGTTGATGGAGGGCTTTGACACGCGAGGGGAATGAAGGAGGCCGACTCATGCGCCGGGAAATTTCGATTCTCGCCGCCGCGACCCTGCTTTTTGTGTCCGCGTACGCCTTCGCCGCGCCGGAAACCGCAGCCTCGCCGCTCAAGCGCGTGCTCGGGAAATACACGATCTATGCCTCCGAGAGGCGCGCCGAGGTCCGCGCCACAGTCTGCCTCACCTCCGGCATCCTCGACTTCTTCGCCGTCAACGCGGACAGCGGCAAGGAATACGAGTCGGTGCTGATCCTCGAAGGCCAGTGCCACGACCTGCACGCCGCGCTGCTTGCGCTCGGCGCCAGGCCGGGCGGCATGCCCGAGTCGTTCAAGGGCGGCGCGGCCGCTCCGCCGCCGAAAGAGCCTGCCGCGCCCGGCAGCCGCGTGGGCATCACGCTGCGCTGGAGCGACGATAAAGGCGAGCACACCGCGAATGCCGAATCCTGGCTGATGGATCGCGCCACGAAGCGGCCGCCGGAGAAACTCGAGTGGGTTTTCACCGGCTCCTTCTCCGGCAAGACTTCCGATGGACAGGAGGTCTACGTCGGCGACATGGAGCGGACGCCCGTCGGCCTCTGGTATCGCAAGGCCTGCGTGCTGAACGCCGCCTCCGCCGCCGGAAATCCGTACCGCGGCGACACGCTCGGCTTCGAAGTCAACACCGCGGCGATCCCCAAAGTCGGCACGGAAGTCTGGGTCAGCTTCGTCCTGAAGTGAGAAGTGCGAATGAGGAATGAGACAGCGCGTCATCGTTCATCCCTCGGACCCCGGAGTTTCGTCTGGACCGTGCCGGCGGCCCTCGTGATCATCGCGGCGGTAGCGGCGGCGTACTCGAACAGCTTCAGCGGCCCGTTCATCTTCGACGATGTCAGCGCCATCCAGAAGAACGCGACCATCCGCAGCCTGCGCTCCGCCGCGGTTCTGATGCCGCCGGGCAAGGTCACCCTGTCGCGCCGGCCGCTGGCGAACCTGTCTTTCGCGGTGAATTACGCCATCGGCAGACTCGCGGTGCGCTCGTACCACGCCGGGAACCTGCTCATCCATCTGCTCGCGGCGCTGACGCTCTTCGGCATCGTCCGCCGCACGCTGCTGCTGCCGGCACTCCGCGACCGGTTCGGCGGCGCAGCGACCGGGCTGGCGGCAGCCGTGGCGCTGATCTGGGCGCTGCATCCGCTGCAGACTGAATCGGTGACGTATATCGTCCAGCGCGCCGAATCGCTCATGGGACTCTGCTACCTGCTCACGCTGTACGCGGTGATCCGCGGCGCGTCGAGCGAACGGCCGTGGCCGTGGTACGCGGGCGCGGTCATCGTCTGCGCGCTGGGAATGGGGGCGAAGGAAGTCATAGCCACCGCGCCGATCGTCCTGCTGCTGTACGATCGCGCGTTCCTCGCCGGGTCGTTCCGCGAAACGTTCCGCCGTCGCGGCGGGCTCTATCTTGGGCTGGCGGCGACCTGGGCCGTGTTCGGCGCGATGATGCTTCTGTACAAAGGATCGGGCGCCGCCGGCTTTGGGATAAGCACCGTCACGCCGTGGCGGTACGCGCTCACGCAGCCGGGCGTGATTCTCCATTACCTGGGGCTGAGTTTCTGGCCGCAGTCGCTCTGCCTGGATTATCCCTGGCCGTTCGCGGCGACGTTCGAGGAGGTAGCGCCTGAAGTGATTGCGCTGGCGGCGTTGCTGGCCGCCACCGCCTGGGCCGTCGTTCGGCGGCCGGCGCTGGGATTCCTGGGCGCATGGTTCTTCCTGATCCTCGCGCCGACCTCGTCGGTCATGCCGATCAAAGACGCGTGCTTCGAGCACCGGATGTATCTTTCATTGGCAGCGGTCGTCGCAGGCGCGGTGATCGCCGGCTACGCGCTCATCCGGCGGCTGGCGCGTCAATCGGCGCTGTCGGATGATTCGGCGGCGATGACGGCCGTCGTCCTTGCGATGGCGGTCGCGGCCGCGCTGGGCTGGGCCACCTTCCGGCGCAACGCGGATTACCGGACGGAGGTCTCGATCTGGGAGGACGCGACCCGCAAGCAGCCGGGGAATTGCCGCGCTTGGAGCAGCCTCGGCGAGGCTTACGTCAGCGCATCCCGGTACGACGATGCGATCCGCTCCTGCGACAGGGCTCTTGCCGTGGACCCGAACTTCCCGCCGGCTTACGATATCCGCGGCCTGGCCCGCGCGGGGGCTGGCCGTCTGAGTGAGAGCATCCGGGATTACGACAAGGCCATCGCGTTGAAGCCGGACTTCGCCGCCGCTTACAACAGCCGCGGCGTCGCCGATGTGGGGATCGGCCGGCTGAGCGATGCCATCGCCGATTACGACAAGGCCATCGCGTTGAAGCCGGATTTTGCGGAGGCCTTCAATAACCGCGGCCTCGTCTACGCGACGATGGGCCGCCTGACCGAGGCCGTGCGGGATTACGACAAGGCCCTCGACTTGGACCCGGACTACGCCACGGCGTACAATAGCCGCGGCAATGCGCGCGCTGACGCTCACCGCGACTCCGAGGCCATCGCGGATTACGACCGGGCCATCGCGTTGAAGCCGGATTTTGCCGAAGCCTACAACAACCGTGGCGGGGCTTACGCCCGGAGCGCCCGCTCCATCGAAGCCCTCCGCGATTTCGACGAGGCTGTCGCGCTGAGGCCCGATTACGCCGGCGCTTATTACAACCGGGCCAGGCTCCATTTCCAGAGGCGGGAATACGGCCAGGCGCTGGCCGACGTGAAGACGTACGAGAAACTCGGCGGGCGGCCGGATCCGGGATTCGTCCAGAGCCTGGTCCGCGCCGCGGATCAAAGCCGCCCTCTCAGGCCATGACGCGCTGAACGACACTCCCGGCTGCGCTCCAGCAACTCGACGGACTGCCTACCCTCGCTCTCATCGAGGCGCTCAGGAAGCCTTCCGGCCGTGACTGAGCGGAAACCGGCCGAACACCCTCTCGGTTGAAAGCCCCGGTTCATGCTGCTAGCATAAGAAGCCTGCGCAAATGATCTCTGGCTTGGGAGATGGAAAATGACGGCTAGACTCCGCTCGGGCGCGCGGACCGCGGGCATCCTTTTGGCGTTTCTGGCGATCGCTCTGTGCGGGTGCCGCTCGGCGCAGCCGAGCGCCGAAGACCTGCCGACGATGATCCATCACGCGCAGGAGCACGTGTTCCCGTCGCTGGTCTTCGTCAAGCCGATCCGCCAGTACGTCGCCTCCGGCGAACGCGTGCTCCAGCAGGTGTTCGGCAGCGGCGTGATCATCAGCCCGGACGGATACGTGGTCACGAACAGCCATGTGGCCAACGACGCCACCGAGATCAAGTGCGTCCTCTTCGACAGCGAGATGCTCCCCGCGCGGCTGGTCGGCCTCGATCCGGATACGGACCTGGCGCTGCTCCAGATCCAGTTGCCCGCAGGACACAGCCCGCTGCCGGCATGCGATTTCACTGATTCGGACATGATCCAGCCCGGACAATTCGTGCTGGCGCTGGGCAGTCCGTTCGGGTTCAGCCGGTCCATTTCTCTGGGCATCATCAGCTCCCCGCGCCGGTATCTCGACGTCGCGCCGTACAACCTGTGGATCCAGACGGACGCGCCGATCAACCCAGGCAACTCCGGCGGGCCGCTCGTGGACGCGCGGGGGAAAATCGTCGGCATCACTACGCTGCGCATCTCGCAGGGGCAGGGCATCGGTTTCGCGATCCCCTCGAACACGGTCCAGCGCGTCATCGCCCAGTTGCAGGAGAAAGGCAAGGTCGAACGCGTGTACAGCGGCATCCAGTTGGAGCCGCTGAGGGACTTCCTGCGCGACGTGATCACGCCGGGCGACGAAGGCGTGCTGGTCGGCGGCGTGGAGGAAGGCTCTCCGGCCGCCAACGGCGGCCTGCAGGCGGGCGACCTGATTCTCAGCCTCAACGGCCTGCCGGTGCACGGCACGTTCCTCGAGGACATCCCCGACGTGCGCAACAGCCTCGCCTCGCTGCCGCCGGACACCCCGGCGAGGCTCGAGGTGCGGCGCGGGACGGAGACGACCGAGTTGAGCTTCTCGCCCATCCTCAAGCAGCCGCTCGCCTCCGAAGGTCTCGAATTGCCGATGTGGAACTGCAGCGTGCAGGAGATCAGCAAGTTCCGCACGCCGAACCTGGCCTACTTCGTCCCCCGCGGCGTTTACATTCTCGGCGCGCTGGGCAACGCTCGCGTCAGCGGGCTGCGCCCGGGCGACATCGTCCTCTCGATTGATCACGCTCCGATCGCAACGCCGGCCGACATCCAGCGAGTCTACCGCCGCCTGAGCCGGCTCGACCAGGGTCGGCGCACGGCGCTCGTCGAAGTGCTCCGGTCCGGCTATCGGCAGTTCGTCGTGCTCGACTTCAACCGGGATTACAAACACACAGCCGAGTAACCGGGAGTCCAAAATGAAGGCGCTCACCTGTTTCCTCGCCGCCGCGCTGATCGCCGCATCGGCCGCCGCACAGCAGGCCGCGCCGGTCGCTCCTGCGGCGGCGCCGACGGCTCCCGCGACAGCGCCGGAGATCGCTGCGCCTGCTGAGCCGGCCGCTACACCCGCCGCGCCGGCCGCCGCGCCCGCTGAGCCGGTCGCTGCGCCCGCCGTGCCGCCCGTTCCGCCCGACAACAAGCCCGACGCCGCGATCAAGCTGGCCTATGAGACCCTGCCGCCGTGCGTGGTACGCGTGAAGATCAAGGTGCTCGAGGAGCGCGAGGCAAGCTACGAAGAGCGCTCGCCGATCGAAGCGATGTTCGACGCCGTCGTGCGCGAGCGCCTTCCGGTGCTCGTCTCCGGCGTCCGCGTGAGCGCCGAAGGCCTTGTCCTCATCCGCGACCCGAACCTGCCGCTCAAGCGCTACGAGGAAATCACCGCGACCGACGCCGCCGGCATCGCTACGCCGATGCGTGTCGCCGGCGTGCTCGAACACTACGCCGCCGTCCTCCTCGAGCCGGTCACGCCGCCGGCGCAGAAACTGCCGTGCCTCACCTTTGAAAAGGCTGACCTTCAGACCGGCGACAGGCTTCTCCTCGCCACGCCGGCCTTCATCGAAGACGCGCTGGTCTTCGATGTGGACGAGACCTTCGCGTCGTCCGTCGCCGTCGAGGCCGAAGAGAAACATATGCAGTTGGTCTGGTGGCAGGAACCGACTGAAAATGAGGTCTATTCGAATGTCACCCCGGCGACCGCGCCAATCGTCTTCGACGGACGCGGCCGCGCCATCGGCATCGGGCTGGACAACAGCCTCTGGACGAGCAGCGACGGCGCCGACTCCTGGATCGGCACGCGGATCATGGCCGACGACCGGCGGACGCCCGACGCGCTGGCGGCCGCCTCGCAGAAGATCATCGCCGCCGCCCGGGCGAGCGTGAAGGAGATCGAGATCCGGTTCCGCAGCGACAGCCGCGTTTCGGACGAACTCCGGCTCGAAGAGGGCCGCCTGATGGTGTACGGCCTGTTGCTCGACAAGGACGGCACGATCTTCGTGCCGACCGACCTGGACCGGTTCACCGTGCGGAAGATTGACAAGATCACGCTGATCGAGGGAGACCAGCGAACTGAAACTCAATTCCTCGGCCTGTTCCGCGACTTCGGCGGGTTCCTCATCAAGGCCAAGAAGGTCACCGGCGAACCGGCGGCGCTCGTGGACCAGGGGCCGCTCCCGCGCGGCAAGATCTTCTATTCGCTCAGCGTGCGCCGGCGCTATGGACAGCGGTCCGACGAGGTCGAGTACAATCGCTATCTCGACGTCGCGAAGTCGTACAAAGCGTCGCGCTACCCGGTGCCGCGCAAACCGCTGCGGGTGGGCGATTTCCTCGCCGACGAGGACGGCCGCCTGCTCGGCTTCTGCGCGCCCTTCCGCAGGGAGGACAAGGACGAAATCCTCGCCCGCCAGCGCAACACACAGGACACGGCGCGGCAGACGAGACCGTATCTCTTTTCCGAGGTCGCCGCGGTGCTGCGCACGCCGCAGGGGCATTTCGACATGCTCGCCCGGCCGATGTCGCGCAAGGAAGAGCTCCGTCCGGCCTGGATCGGCGTCGAGTTCCAGCCGATGACCCCCGCGCTCGCCCGCGCGCTGGATGCCGAGAACGCCACGCGCGGTGGCGCCCGCGGCCTGCTGGTCACGGACGTCTACGACGCATCGCCCGCCACGCGCAACGGCATCAAGCCCGGCGATATTCTGCTCTCCATCAGCCTGCGGGGCCGCGCCGAGGAGCTTGACTTGGCGGTTCCCTCCGGCAGCGGCGAAGGCCGCAGGTCCGACACTCAAGGGCGCCTCTGGCGGCCGACGGTCAATTACCTGACGCTGCTGCTCACGCAAATCGGCCCCGGGCGCGAGGCGCACCTTCGGCTGCTCCAGGAGAACAAGGAGAAGACCCTCGACTTCACCGTGGAGAAGGCGCCGGACGATTTCGATAACGCCGACCAGTACCAGGAGACCTCGATCGGCCTGACCGTGCGCGAACTGACCTACGAAGTCCGCAAAGTGCTGCGGCTGCCGTCCGACGCGCCCGGCGTCGTCGTCAGCCAGGTCCAGGGCGGCAGCAGGGCGGCCGTGGCGCAGATTTCGCCGTACGAGATCATCTCCAGCGTCAACGGCCAGCCGGCCACGACGCTCATAGAGTTCGAGCGGCTCGTCCGTTCCGCCCAGGCGACCGGAAAGATCGAGTTCCTGGTCGCGGACCTGGGCGTGACGCGCATCGTCGAACTCGAGATCCCCGTCGCCGCGCAGTAGCCGGGGTTTCAAGAACTCGTAATCGCAATCCTGATCGTACTCGTCCATGGAACAGGCTGCAGAGCGCGTGCCGGACAAACTCCAAACGCTTCTCCGTTCCTGCGTGCTCTGCCCGCACCTGTGCCGCGTGGACCGCCTGGCCGGCGAACTCGGCGTCTGCAAGACCGGCGCCGAACCGGTGATCGGCTCCGCCGGACCGCACTTCGGCGAGGAGCCGCCGCTCGCCGGCACGCGAGGCTCCGGGACGATCTTCTTCACCGGCTGCAACCTCGGCTGCGTCTTCTGCCAGAACTACCAGACCAGCCAACTTCGCGAGGGCCGCCGGATCAGCGAGGGCGACCTCGCCGAAATCATGCTGGACCTGCAGCGCGCCGGCTGCCACAACATCAACTGGGTCACGCCGACGCACCAGGTCCCGGCGATTTTCGCGGCGCTCAAAACCGCCCGCGCCCGCGGCCTGCGGCTTCCCACCGTCTTCAACTGCGGCGGATACGAGCGGCCGGAAATCCTGCGGCTGCTCGAGGGCCAGGTGCAGATTTACATGCCCGACGCAAAATTCCTCTCGCCGGAAACCGCCGGCCGCTACACCACCGCTCCCGATTATCCGCAAGCGATGATGTCCGCCCTGCGCGAGATGCACCGGCAGGTGGGCAATCTTGAAATCCGCGACGGGCTCGCCGTCCGCGGCCTGCTCGTCCGCCACCTCGTCATGCCCGGTGGCGCGGAAGAATCCATGGCGATCCTGGACTTCATCGCGAGCGAGATTTCGCCGAACACGTACGTCAACGTCATGGATCAATATCATCCCGGCGGCCGCTCGCGCGACTTCCCCGAACTCGCCCGGCGCGTGACGAGCAAAGAACACCTCCGCGTCCGCCGCCACGCGGAGGAACTCGGCTTGCGCCTCAGCGATTGAACGCGCTGCGTTGACAATGTGCGTTGACACCTCGCCTGCGCCGCCATAGAATCCGCATTCGTTCTCGGCGTCTTTTCGCCTTTGTGTGAAACGCGCTGTCCAACTTTCGACAGGAGTCGGCGATGGGCTATCTTCTCGGGATTGACATAGGGACCTCCGGCGCAAAAACGCTCCTCTGCGACGACCGCGGCCGAATTCTCGCGAGCGCCACGAAAGAATATCCCGCTTCTCACCCGAAACCGCTTTGGTCCGAGCAGAACCCCGAGGACTGGTGGCGCGCCACAGTCGCCGGTATCCGCAGCGTTCTCCAATCGGCCGGCGTCAAAGGCGGCGAAGTTCAAGGGATCGGCTTGAGCGGCCAGATGCACGGCGCAGTGCTCCTGGACAAATCCAAGCGGGTGCTGCGCCCGGCCATTCTCTGGAATGACCAGCGCACCGCCGAGGAGTGCGAGGAGATTACGCAGAAGGCCGGCGGCCGGCGGCGGCTGATCTCGCTCGTCGCCAACCCGGCGCTCACCGGGTTCACCGCGCCGAAAATCCTCTGGGTCCGCAAGCGTGAGCCGAAAGTGTACGAACGCGCGAAAAAGGTCCTCCTTCCAAAGGACTACATCCGCTTCCGGCTCGGCGGCGAATTCGCCACCGAGGTCTCCGACGCGTCCGGCACGCTACTGCTCGACGTGCGCCGCCGGCGCTGGTCCGGCGCGCTGCTCTCCGCGCTCGGCATCCCGCGCGACCTGCTGCCGGACTGCTTCGAGTCCGAGGAGGTCTCGTCCGTCGTCTCCGCCGAATCCGCGCGCCTCCTCGGTGTCCGCCCCGGCTTGCCGATCGTCGGCGGCGGCGGAGACCAGGCCGCCGGCGCCGTCGGAAACGGCATCGTCCGCGCCGGTGTGATCTCGGCAACACTTGGCACCTCAGGCGTCGTCTTCGCCTTCGCCGACGAAGTCCAGATTGACCCGCTCGGCCGCGTCCACACGTTCTGCCACGCCGTCCGCGGCAAGTGGCACGTCATGGGCGTCATGCTCTCCGCCGGCGGATCGTTCCAGTGGTACCGCAACAACCTTGCCGACACGGAGCGCGCCGAAGCCGCGCGCCGCAAAAAAGACCCGTACGACCTCCTCTGCGCCGAGGCGGCCCGCGCGCCGGCGGGATCGGAGGGACTTTTCTTCCTGCCGTACCTCACCGGCGAGCGGACGCCGCACGCGGACCCGCACGCGAAGGCCGCGTGGATCGGTCTCACCGCGCGGCACGGCAAAGCGCACATGATCCGGTCGCTGCTCGAAGGCGTCACGTTCGGGATGCGCGACTCGCTGGAGATCATTCAGGGGATGGGCGTGCCGATCCGCGAAATCCGCGTCAGCGGCGGCGGCGCGCGGAGCCGGTTCTGGCGTCAGATGCAGGCGGATGTTTTCGGGCGGACCGTCAAGACGATCAACACCTCGGAAGGCCCCGCGTTCGGCGCAGCGTTACTGGCCGGCGTAGGCACCGGCGCCTTCAAGGACATCCGCGAAGCGTGCGACTCCTGCATCCGCATCACCAGCGTCACGCGCCCAAGACCGCAGGCCGTGCGACTCTACAACCGGAACTACCCCATGTTCCAGAAGCTCTATCGTTCGTTGAAAGGCGATTTCGCCGACCTGACACGACTCTCGTCAGCGGAGTAGCACTTCTACTTCCGCACTTCTACGCCTCCGCCGCCCAAACCTGCAGGCCTTGGCAGCGGCCGATGTCAATCTTGGCGCGGTAGGAGATGGCTTCTGGGAACTCTTTCTCGATCATCGTCAGGACGGCTTTCTGGGTGTTGCGCGCGCAGATGACGACGGCGGTGCCCCCGGCGCCGGCGCCGTTGAGCTTAAAGCCGATGCCGCCGAGTTTCGCGGCGCGGCGCTCGAGGTCGTCCACCTGCGGCGTGGTGATGCTGCTGTCGAGCTGCTTCTGATATTCCCAGTTGCGGTTGAGCGCATCGGCGTATGCGGCGAGGTTCCCGCGCATCAGCGCCTCCGCGCCCAGTTCCGCAGTTGTGTCGAGGCTGTCGAATGCGCGCAGCACGCGCGGTTCATGCTTCTCGAAGTTGGCGATGACGCGCTTGTGCGTGGCGCTGGAAAAATGCGACTTGCCGGTGTAGACGACCAGCATGTTCGCCTCGAGGTCGCACAGCATCGCGTCGGAGATCGGTAGGGGGGTCACGCGCGCATCCGGATAGTTGACCTCGATGAAGTTGATCCCGCCGAACGCCGCCGCCAACTGGTCCTGCACGCCGCATTCGAGCTTGAGCAGTTCCGTCTCGAGCCGCTGCGCGTTGGAGGCGATCTGGCTCGGCAGCAACAGGCGGTCCTCGTGCCGATAGAGCGCGCCCAGCGTCGCGACCGCGAGCGCGGCGGACGAGCCGAGCCCGGACGCCGGCGGCGCCTCGGACCGGACGATCAGCTTCAACCCGCCGGCGGCGCCCACGCTTCCGATCGCCGCCTTGAGCAAGCCCAGCGCGCCGGCATATTCCATTTCGCGCACGCTCCGGACGTGTTCCGAGCCACCCATGTCGTGGCTCTCGATCCGGTAGCCGCTTTCCTCCATCGGCACCAGCGAGACGTAGGTGTACAGCCGGATGGCCATGTTCAGCACCTTCCCGGACGAGAAGAGCCGCGTGTCGCGCCACCCGCCCAGGTCCGCATTCCGCACCGGCGCCCGCGCCATGATGATTTTAGGCATACCGCTTTTCCTCCTTGTGGCGTTCGCTATCGAATCAGTTTTTAGCGTCCGCAATCACAACTGTCTCTTCCGAACAAACTTCAGCAGCGCGACCTTGCGCCCATTGATGTCCACGGTTCCGCCGTCGCCCTCGCCGCGCTCGAAGCCCAGCGCGCGCGCCTCGCGGAGTTTCCAGTCGTCGCCCTCGCAGATCAGCATACGGCACGCGCGGCCCGATGCCGCTTCGATCTCCTCCAGCCAACCGCCTGCGAAAGCTGCCGCCTGCACAGAATAATCGGGATGCCAGAGAAAGTCCACGGAAAACCCGGCTGCCGCCGTCGCGGCAGGGCGCGCTAGCGCGCTGGCGACCGGCCAGCCCAGATCGTTTCGGAGGACCGCCCATCTTCCCGCCGGCGCGATGCTCTTCCACAAGTCCCAGAAAATGCGCACGCAGCGCCGCGGCTCTGCCACGCGCGCCGAAAGCAGCCCGGTGCCCGCGTCCGCGAGCACGCAGGGGTGCCGGAGCAGGTAAAGCGGGACGATGGAGGCCATCTCGCGCCACGAAGCCGGGCGCGCGGCCACGGTCTGGCCGGCCGCGAAGCCTTCATCCAGCCGAGCCCCGCGCGCGGTCCTGCAGAAGATTTGTCCGGCGACCGCCCGGAAGCCCAGCCGCTCGTAGATGCGTCGCGCGGCCGGGTTACTGGTGCCGAGGCAGAGGATGCGGCCACCTGCGAAGTCGAAGCGCTCGCAGACCGCGCCCACCACCGCCGATGCGAGGCCCTGCCCGCGATACGCCTCAGCCGTGGCGACGCCGCCCATGACGGCGATGTCCGGGCGCTCTCTGCCCGATCCGCTCCAGCATGTCGCCAGCACCTGGTCGCCGAGGAGTCCCATCCCGCCGGTAAAGCAGGCCTCCTCGTAAAATTTTCCGAGGAGGATGTCGTTGAGATATTCCTCCACGAGGAAACATTCCACGAGCCGCGCGAAGCGCCGCGCTTCATCGGGCGGCAGTGGCGGCTGCGCGCAGCGGATCGCCGCCTCGGCGCCGCTCGACAGGCGGAGACGCGAATTGCTGACGGGCGCCGGTCCCTCGGGCATGGAGTTACACCGGGCGGAGTTCGGGGTTCGATTCTCGGCGCATCACGATGCGGCATTTCCAGCGTGCGTCATCGGTCTCGGGGAAATCCGTCCTGCAATGCACGCCGCGGCTCTCGTCGCGCTGCAGCGCCGCCTCGGCGATCAGGCGCGAGACGAGCAGCATGTTCTGAAGCTCCCAGCCGGCGCGGTCGTGGAATTCCTTGTCCATCACGTACCGCGCCCAGAAGCCGATCATGTGGATCGCCTCCTCGAGCCCGAAGCGGTTGCGCTCGATGCTGAGGTCGCGCCAGGTCTGCCCACGGAGCGCGTTGGTCACGTCGCCGACGTCAATCGCGTCGCGCTGCGCCGCGGCCAGCCGCACCCTGAGCCGCTGATACGGCGGCTCAGGCGACTCCCGGGCTGCCAGGGCGCGCGCCTCGGTGCCGGCATGATAGCCGACGACGAGCCCTTCGAGCAGCGAATTGCTTCCCAGACGGTTCGCGCCGTGCAAGCCGGTGCAGGCCACCTCACCGCACGCCAGCAGCCGCGGCACCGTAGTCACGCCGTCGAGGCCGACGCGCACGCCGCCGATCATGTAATGCGCCGCCGGCCGGATCGGCACCAGGTCCTTGGCGATGTCAATGTCGAACTGCGCGCACAGGTCGCGGATGCCGGGAAAGCGCTTCGCCAGCCGCTCGGGCGCGATGTGGCGCATGTCGAG
>Ga0187876_1000283_pt1 | contig 54181 bp, 55 predicted proteins | sample June2016WEW_17_4_FD_133000 | JGI IMG/M metagenome (GOLD analysis project Ga0187876, IMG submission 133000) | Peatland microbial communities from SPRUCE experiment site at the Marcell Experimental Forest, Minnesota, USA - June2016WEW_17_40 | ecosystem: Environmental > Terrestrial > Soil >... | reverse complement strand
ATCCATTGACCGGCTCGTGGACGTATTCCCGCCGCACCAGCAGGCCCAGGTGCGGTCGCAGTTGGCGCTCTCCCTTCTGGCGGTGATCGCGCAGCGGCTGGTGCCGCGGGCGGATGGGCACGGCCGCGTCCTGGCCGTCGAGCTGCTGCGCAACAACGCCGCCTCCGCAAACTTGATCCGCGAGGGGAAAACCCACAACATCTATACGGTCCTGGAGACGCACGCGAGCGAAGGGATGTGCACGATGGACTCGAGCCTCAAGCAGCTCTGCCTGCAGGGAATCATCACGCGCGAGGAAGCGCGCCGGCGCATGAGGAGCCCGGACCAACTGACCATGAGCGGCGTCGTTCCCTCAGCGGTCGGCCAGGGGTCTCCGAAGCCGGCGGATGTGCTCGACCAGGGCGAGGCAGCGGGAGGCGCCAAGGCGCGCACCGCCGCGAAGCCGGCTTAACTGAGGAGACTCTTATGCGCCTTCTCCATTGGGCGGCGATCTTCTTCATCGTCGCAATCATCGCGGCCATCTTCGGATTCGGCGGCATTGCCGCCGCCGCGACGGACATCGCTCGAATCTTGTTCTTCGTATTCATCGTGGTCTTCCTGCTGCTGATGATCGGCTGGCTGGTTCGCGGCAAAGGGCCGCCTCCGGCTTAGGGCATCGGAAGGCGGGCGGTTTCCTGCATTCCGGGGCGAACTTTGGGGGACAGGGTCGTGAGCAACTCGGGGCGTCGTTCCGTAGGAATGTTCAGTCCACGGCTGATCAGGCTTGTGGCCTGCGTCGTGCTCATCGCCCTGCTGCCGCTGGCCACAGGATGCTGTGGATCGTTCCCGCTGACGCACATCATCTACCAGTTCAACGGCGAGGTCACGCACTCCGACCTTGTCCACTCGATCATCTTCTGGGTGTTCATTATTATCCCCGTCTATTGGGTCGGGCTCCTGGGCGATGTCATCGTGCTGAACCTGATCGAGTTCTGGACCGGCGAAAAAATGACGGTGTCCACCCAAACCCTTCCGGACGGGACGATCGCCGCGCTGGAGCCTTCCGCAGACGGAAGCGAGGCCGCGCTGACTGTTTCGCGCGATGGCAAGGTGCTGGAAAAAATCCGCTTTGTCAGGGTTTCCGAAAAAGAGTTGCAGGTATTCGATGAAGCCGGACACAAGGTCGGCGGCGTCATCCGCACGGCCTCCTCCGACCTGGCGCTCACGGATGCTCAGGGGGCGACCGTGGTCACGATTCGCTCCGGCGAGATTTCGCAGTTCCGGGAAGCCATCAAAAAACTCTCGGCGACGCCGGCGGCCGGACCGGCTTTTTCCTGGTGACCCGCCGGAAGTCGGCGAGGGACCCGATGTCGCTCACGGTCAGCAAGGAGGAACGGACATGAGAATCTTCGACGCCGCCGCTATGTTGTCTGAGGAGTTGCATGCCTTCCCTACATTGAGGATCGTCTTCTCGTTCAAGGACGGGACACGGATGCTCGTCGGAAAGTCTTCCGGCACGGAGTCGGACCCGTGCGCGCTGCGCGCTCACCCCAATGCGGCCTCGCCGGAGGTTATCGAGGTCGAGGGATTTGCTTGCGACCAGGCGGGAAACCTGCTCCCGGACGCGAAGAAGATGCAAAGGTTTTTCCCCGCGGACCTGATTGCCGGCTTCGACCTGATCGAAGCGCACCCGAAGACGCTGGCCCGTGTGCGACAGGCGCTCTTCGGACAAGGCGAACATTCTTCCGCAGCTCAACCGCCCGCCCGGCGTGAACCAGCCCCGGCGAAAGCGGGCGCACCATCGCCCGAGCAATCTCATCTGCGCATGGCCGAAGACGGCCCGTCCGGGAAGTAGGAGCGCATTCCTGACTAACCGATCTCTTTGAAAAAGGAACCGGCAATGGCAGAGCAACCTGGCGCACCCGAAAAGCCCGTTGAAAAGACCGCCACTCAGCAGAAAGCCGCCGCGCCCGAGAAAGCCGCCGCGCCGAGCAGGACGCCTGAGAAGGCCGCAACGCCGGCGAAAGCCGAGGAGAAAGCCGGTGCGCCGGCGAGAGACGAGAAGACCGAAGCGCTTGAGAAGCGTATCCTGGAATTGGAGAAACGAAGTGGTGGGGTGAAATGGACCGCAGCGCTGGCCGCCGCAGCGCTGGTGTGCGCGGTCATCGCCATTGTATGCGCCGTAACGCTCAGCCGCCCGCCGGTCGCGCCCAAGGTTATTCAGGCTGAGGGAATCCAATTGAACGACCCGCAAGGACGCTTTAGAGCGGAGATCGGGCAAATTGACTCCGGTTGGGGGCTTGCCCTTTCCGACCGAGGCGCCGCCGAGGCTCAAACCGGAAGCCCAGCCGGAGGCGCGTCTCCTCAAATCGAAATCCGCATCGGCAATGGGGACAATCACCTCATCGTTCGAGGCTTGGCGCCGCACAAAAGTGTGGTTGATTTGGGCGTGAATAAACTCGGCTGGCCATCCATAATTCTGTTCGACAAAGAAACCGCAGCCCGGCGCGCGGTGCTGGGTGAAACGGAGGTTCCGTCCGAAGGCAAGCTTGAGAAACGCGCGCCTGATTCGGTGGTCCTGAGCGACAAGCAGGGCGCTCCGATCTGGAAAGCCGGCGAGACCGCCGATGATTTCGCGCCGGTCGCCCCAGTCCTCCCGGCGACGCCGTGACACTGATGGACGGCCTGATTGACCGTTAGGAAAAGCGCGCGCCCTTCGTCCGTTCCGAAGCCGCAACGGCCGAAGGGCGCGGGTGATTCTTTCCGATTCTTACTCCACGCTCACAGGTGGCTCTGAATCCTCTCGAGGACATCCCTTGACCGTGGTTCTTCGCCCCAGAACCCGACCCGGATGCAGACATCCGTGCTCTGAGGATTGACCGCTGTGAGCTTGATCCTGAGGCGCTTGCCGTCGGCGAATTCGGACTCCAGCGTTGTCACATTGGCGTCGGTCTTGTCCAGGATGACCGGAAGCTTGAGATCGTTCAGCGCTTTGACGGCGGCGGCATGGACCTTGATTTCGGGGGAGTAAATAGGCTGCGTCAAATTGCCCTTGACATAAACTATCGCCCCGCCGGCCACGACCGCTCCGGCTACCACGCCGACGCCGAGAACCACGCATCCGCAAAGCGCCGGCAAGCCCGCGATGCACAGCACCAGCGCGCACCGGCGAGCCCAGGACGTTACTCGTCCGTTCCGTCTGTTACTCATGCTGAATCCCTTTTGCTGAAGAAGTTCCCCGTGCCGCGATATTGTGAGAATCGAGCATGAGCGCGAGCCTCAGGGATGACCCACCGCGACATAAGCGTAGCCAACCTCCAAGCCTGTGTCAAAGGGGCATCTTCGAAACCGGATCAGGACGCGGCGCGCCACGCCGGCTCAGGCTGCGCCATGCCGGACGTGTTCCCGAGCCGCTTGTCAACGTCCTGCAGAATCTTCTGCGAGATATCGCGGTCGCCCCAGAACCCGACGCGGACGTGAATCTCGGTCACTCCAGCGGAAAGCGATTTCAGCTCGATGCTGATCTTGCGGCCATCCTGCGCGTAGGATGTCAACGTGCTTTCGATGTCGCCGGTCCCTTCGGTGGAGACGCCGTTGCCCATTTTCTGCAGCGTCGCCGTCGCCGCATCGCGCACGCGGGGAAGCGACCCGGCCAGCGAGGTCCTCAACTCTCCGTGGACCCAGACGGCGCCCGAGACGCCCACCGCAGCTCCGGCTGCGAAAACGACCGCGATGCATCCGGTGGCGGCGACCAGCGTGACCGCTGAAAGCATTCCCACCGCGCAGACCAAAAACCTTTTCATCATCCACCCCTCTGAATGAAAGTTGCCTTGTTACGGCTCCACGCCTGCCACTCGGAGTGTAACACTTGACATGCCTTCGAGCAACAAGCGATACGACCCGATGGGCACATCTATGAGCGGCGGGTCAGTTCTTCCGCTCCTGGCCGGGTATCGGTCCCTGGGCGTCGGCCAGAAGCCGGGCTGCGATTTCCTCGAAGCGCCCGATTTCCTCCCGGAACTGTTTCAGCCGGACGCCCGCCTCGGGCATGTTGCCGGACTGGGCGGCGGCTTCGATCCCTGCGGCGGCTTTGGCGACGGCGACCGCCGAGACGCTGAGGCTTGCGCCCTTCACGCGGTGGGCGAGCGCGGCCAGTTGCTGGTCCTTGCCTTCGTCGAACGCCTGTTCCATCTCGCGGGAGTCGCTGCGGGTGCAGGTGCGGTACTTGGCGATGATCTTCAGCGCAAACGCGGCATTGCCGCTGCAGCGCTTCAGGAGGTCGGCGTGGTCCAGGACCGGTTCGCCTGCGGTTCGGGGCTGCTCGACCGGCGTTGCGGACGGCGCGCCGCCCGGAGCTTTTGCCGGTCTGTCCGGCGGGCTTGTCGGAACCCGCCGCGACTTGCCGACATACGCTTGAATGACCCGCGCCACCTCCTCCATGACCAGGGGCTTGGTCAGGTAATCGTCCATTCCCGCGGCCAGGCAGCGTTCCCGGTCGCCCTGCATCGCGTTCGCCGTCAGGGCGACGATCGGCGTGTGCGCGCTCCCTCCGCGCGGCTGCGGCCGCGCCGCCTCATGCGCGCGGATGCCGGCGGTGGCTGCGAAGCCGTCCATCACCGGCATCTGGCAGTCCATCAGGATCAGGTCATAGTCTTTCTGCGCCGCCGCGCTGACCGCTTCCTTCCCGTTCGCGGCGCAGTCGCATTCGTGTCCGAGCAGGCGCAGGATCTCCACGGCGACCTCGCGGTTGATCTCGTTGTCCTCGGCCACGAGAATCCGGGCATCGGGCGTTGAAACCGGTTCCACCCGAGCCGGTTCCGGAACCGGGGCCGGCGGCGCCTCTGTCGGCGCGCCGCCCAGGGATTTGACGATGGCGTCGAACAGCTCCGACTGGCGGACCGGCTTGGTCAGAAAGACGGCGACTCCCGCCTGCCGTATCTTCTTCGGTTCGTCGTCGCCGGCGGAGCTGAGCATGACGACCACGGTTTTGCGAAGCCGCGGGTCCGCCTTGACGGCTAAGGCCAGTTCCAGACCGCCCATGCCGGGCATGTTGCGGTCCGTGATGGCCACGGCGATCGGCCTGGTCGTCCGGGCGGCCTTGCGCATGAGGGCCAGCGCGCTTTCGGCATCAGCGGCGTCTTGAACTTTGCAGCCCCAGGATGAGACCTGCTCACGGAGGATTTCACGGTTGGTCTCGTTGTCGTCAACGATGAGGACCGGCAGGGAATGCAAGGCCTTCGGTTTCCGCGAGGATGCGGGTTCCACTCCCGTTTGCTTCTTCAGTACCGCGGTGAACCAGAAAGTGGCCCCATGGCCTGGAGCGCTGTCCACGCCGATGACGCCGCCCATGAGATCCACCAGTTGCTTGCAGATGGCCAGGCCCAGCCCGGTTCCGCCATACTTGCGGGTGGTGGAACTATCTCCCTGGATGAAGGGCTGGAACAGCCGCGCCTGCTCCTCGCTGGAGATGCCGACGCCCGTGTCGCGCACGGCGATGCGCACCGCCACCTCGGAGGGTCCCTTGTCTTCCGTCGAGGCCGTAATGATGACTTCCCCCTTCTCCGTGAACTTGATGGCGTTGCTCGTGAAGTTCGCCAGGATCTGCGCAATGCGCGTCGGGTCGCCGCGGAGGCGCGTCGAGAGAGTCGGCGCCACCCGGCAGGCCAGCTCGATGCCTTTGCGCCGGGCGCTGTCCGCAAACACCTGCGTGACGCTTTCGACGGTATCGAGAAGGTCGAAATCCACCTGCTCAACCTGCAGTTTTCCGGCTTCGATCTTGGAGAAGTCGAGGATGTCGTTGATGATCGCCAGCAGGGTATCCGCGGCGGTCAGCGCCGTCGTGACGAAACGCTCCTGCTTCTTTTCCAGCGGCGTGCTTCGGAGCAGGTGGAGCATGCCGATGACGCCGTTCATGGGCGTGCGGATTTCATGGCTCATGTTCGCCAGGAACCGCGCCTTGGCGGTGCTGGCGGCCACGGCGGCGGCCTCGCTGCGCGCGGCGCGTTCGGCTTGTTCGTGCGCGACCCGGTTGATTCTCTCGTTCTCGCGCAGCACTGCTTCCAGTTCCGCAGTGCGGTCGCGCACACGCTCTTCCAGAATGACCGTGGTCTGGAACAGGCTGAAATCGGATACGTGGGCGCTGGTGCTGCCCTCCGCGCGATCCATCAGCGCTTCGATGATCTTGTTGAGCCGGGCGACCTCGGACGGCCAGTCCGGCTGATCGGGGACGGAAGCAGGCGCGGACTCACCCATGGGTGCCTTCCATCGGCGTGCAACCGATAGCGACGCCGGTCAGCGTCTGATTGACATGAATGCCGTGGTATTGCTCGCCGTAGGTATTGAAGCCGATGAGGTTGTTGTCGCGGAAAGCGGCTTCGACGCGAGCGACGATCCCGCGCTGAACCATTTCCAGCTTGCGCAGGATGCAGTCGCAGCCGAGAATGAGTTGGGGCGGGCCGACGGCGGCCCGTATCCCGGCCATGGCCTGCTCCAGGTTCTCCTCCAGGTCAACACCGCGTCCCGCGCGCAGGACCACGCCCTCCTCAATGGCGCAGAAGAAGGTCAGGCTGCCGTCGGGGTTGGCCTTCTGGATGGAGCGCACGTAGTTCGCACCCTCAATCAAGACCACCACCGGCGACGCCGCGAAACGCATAGGGTCCAGGTTCTCCATACTCGTTCCGGTCAGCCGGGCATAATCCTCGGCAGCCGGGCGGCCGTTGATCTCCCGGACGATCCGATGCTCGGCATCGGCCGCTGTGACCACGACGCGCCGTTCCGTTGGAAGGAAGTGCTGTGTTTTGAATATCCTGAAGGGCAAGGGCGTCGTGATCAGGACCAGGACGGCGCTGTCCGCGTGAAAGCTGCCGTCGCAATACACGTGCGTCGCGCCGAAATTCAGGCCGTCACCCGCCGAACCGCCCACCAGCGGGAGCTTTCCCAAGGCATTCTGCAAGACGCTCGTGACCGGCTCCTCGCGCATAGACAAGCCGTCTATGAGCAGAAATGCGAAACTGCTCTTCGCGTCGGCGCCGGGCGCCCGTTTTTCCAGCTCCTGCAGCAGAGCCTGCACCAGGGACTGGCCCTGGACGGCCTCGAATTGCTGCAAGCCGTCAATACGGCCGCTCGCGGCGGCAAAGCTGCCGGCAGGAAAGCTCGCCCCGGAAATGCTGTGGTCGCGACAACCTGCGGGGCCAATCTCGCCCGCCGTGGTGCAGCCAACGACTTGAACCCCGGCGAACAAACGCCTCATTTCCTCCGCGAGCGCCTCGAGGTTGTACTGGCTCGAGCAGAAGAACATCACCAGCGCCATATCCGGCTGCGACACCTGGGCGTGAAACTCGCGCACGGCCTCGCGCGCGTCAGTTGCGGCCGATTGAGCCGTGCGTATGCGGGCCTGGTTCTCCACGTCGCTCTCCTCGCCTTGGCTGATCCGGTGCGCAGGCGCCCTGCGGCAATGATCGCCCGGCATCCATCGCGACCATGGCCATGATTTTCCTCATGTAAGTCATCGGCATTTGAGCAACACAGGTAAGGAGAAGAACCGGATTTCGCATCCCGACGCACGGCCTCACTAACGGAATTTCCCCATCGTTCACTTAACCCCGCCGCGCTCCCGGCCGATAACTAAATCGTGAATGCTCCGGGGAGATTGCAGAGAAAGGGACTCCATGCGCATCCTGATCGCCGAGGATGACCCGGTTTCCAGCGAAATCATTGAAATGACACTCCGCGAATTGGGCTACGAGGTTGTCGTCACGCGCAATGGCGCCGAGGCATGGGAGGCCCTGCAAGCCCCGGACGCGCCCTCGCTGGTGATCCTGGACTGGATGATGCCCGGCATGGACGGCGTCGAGGTGTGCCGGAAGGTGCGGCGCCTCGAGACCGAGGTGCGTCCGTACATTATCCTGCTTACGGGCAAAGAGGCCGACAAGAATCTCGTAATAGGCATGAACGCCGGCGCGAACGCTTACGTGACAAAACCGGCAAGCGCCGACCAACTCGAAGTGCTCGTCCGAGAGGGAAAGCGGATCGTTGAGATGCAGATGGAAATGCTCACGGCCAAGAGGACGCTGCGTCAGCAAGTCGAAATCCTGAGAAAAGAGATTCGTTAACCGCGCATGATGATCCCGAGCCGGTAACATCGCAAACCGTTACGTTACTTCGCGTTAGCGCGTTATACCCCGCAGTTGCCAGCCTCACAAATCGCCTCCCGACGCCCACTTTATGGACAGTGTTGTCCGCCACAGTCCCGCATTGGATTGCATTTTCCTACAATAATTGTCAGAATAGATGTTTTTCGTGTCTGGAACTGGAGTTTCCGATGCATCTGTCCGTAAAGCGCGTCGCTCGCGCGTTGAACGTGAGCGAGAAAACGATATACCGCTGGATTGACCAAAGCGCCATCCCGGTCCACCACATCAACGACCAGTACCGGTTCAACTCCGTGGAACTGCTCGAGTGGGCCTCGGCGAGGAAGATGCATCTCTCGCCGGAGTTGCTGGCCGGGACCGGAAACGGCGACAGCCCGCAGCCTTCCCTCAGAGCGGCGCTCGAACTCGGCGGCGTGCACTACGGCCTCGGCGGCGAGGAGAAATCCTCCGTCCTGCGCGCCGTCGTGCGCCTGCTGCCGCTGCCGACGGAGACGGACCGCGAGTCGTTCTTCCAGCTTCTCCTCGCGCGCGAGATGGCCGGTTCGACCGCCGTCGGCGACGGCATCGCGGTCCCGCACGTGCGCAATCCGATCGTGCTCTCCACCGAGCAGCCCGCCGTGATGCTCTGCTTCCTGGCGCATCCGGTGGACTTCGGCTCGCTCGACGGTCAGCCGGTAAGCGTGCTCTTCACGCTCGTCAGCCCGACCATCCGCGCGCACCTGCATCTGCTCTCGTTGCTGAGCTTCGCCTTGCGCGACCCGCGCTTCAAATCCGCCGTCCTTCGGCACGCCGCGTCCGAGGAGATCCTCGATGCGGCCGCGAACGCCGAAGCCGGCCTGCCGAAGCCGCCGGCCCCGGGCAAGGACGACTAGCCCATGTCCTTGCTCCTCATCGGACTCGCGATTGTGATCCTCGGCGGCGGCGCGGCGCTGGCCGCGAACCGGCGCGCGGACGCGGCATCGCTCATCGGCGCGGGCGGCGCGCTGATCGGGTGCGGCGTTGCGTTCGCCGGCGCCTTGCGGGCGCTGCTCGCGGGCGGCGCGGAATCGCTGCGCCTTCCGTGGGCCGTGCCGCTGGGCGGATTTCACCTGCAGCTCGACGCGCTCTCCGCGCTCTTCCTGCTTCCGGTGCTGGGCTTGTCCGGAGTCGCGGCGGTGTACGGCGCGGAATACCTCCGCGGCTCGCTTCCGCTGAGATCGCAGGGCTTCTCGTGGTTCTGCTACAACCTGCTCATCGCGAGCATGGCGCTGGTCATCGTCGCGGCGGACGGCGTGCTGTTCCTCGTCGCGTGGGAAGTCATGGCGCTCTCGTCGTTCTTCCTCGTCGCGTTCGAGCACGACCGCAGGGAAGTGCGCGATGCGGCGTGGACCTACCTGATCGCCTCGCATCTCGGGACGGCGTTCATCGTGGCGTTCTTTCTGATCCTGGGCACGCGCGCCGGGTCGTTCGACTTCGACCGGATCGGCGGCGTCTCGGGCGCGCGGGCGGGCCTGCTCTTCCTCTTCGCGGTCATCGGGTTCGGGACGAAGGCCGGCTTCATGCCGCTCCACGTCTGGCTGCCGGAAGCGCACCCGGCCGCGCCGAGCCACGTCTCGGCGGTCATGTCGGGCGTGATGATCAAGACGGGCATCTACGGCATCCTCCGCGCGGTCACGCTCCTCGGCGCGCCGGCGGAGTGGTGGGGCTGGCTGCTGGTGGGAATCGGGCTGACCTCGGGCGTGCTCGGCGTGCTCTTCGCGCTGGCGCAGCACGACGTCAAGCGGCTGCTGGCGTACCACAGCGTGGAGAACATCGGGATCATCGCGCTCGGGATGGGCATCGGGCTGATCGGCGTGAGCGCGGAGATGCCGGCGCTGGCGGTGATCGGGTTCGCCGGCGCGCTGCTGCACGTCGTCAATCACGCGGTGTTCAAGGGGCTGCTGTTCCTCGGCGCGGGCGCGGTGCAGCACGCGACGGGCACGCGCGAGATAGACCATCTCGGCGGGCTGCTCAAGCGGATGCCCTGGACGGGCGCGGCGTTCCTGGTCGGCGCAGCGGCCATCTCCGGCCTGCCGCCGCTGAACGGGTTCGTGAGCGAATTCCTGATTTACCTCGGCGCGTTCCACGGCGGCGCGGCGCTGAACGGCGCGAACGCCGTCGCCTCGATCTTCGCGATCCTGGCCCTGGCGCTGATCGGCGGGCTGGCGCTGGCCTGCTTCGCCAAGGCGTTCGGCATCATCTTCCTGGGCGAGCCGCGGAGCGAACATGCCCTTCACGCGCACGAGGCCGGGCCGGCCATGCGGCTGCCGATGCTGCTCCTGGCCGCCGCCTGCCTGGCGATCGGCCTTTGCGCGCCGCAAGTCGTCCGGGCGATGGCGCCGGCCGTTGGCTGCATCGTGGCCACGCCGCCCGTCGAGACGGCCCGCCTGTTGAGCGCCGCCGCCCTGCCGCTGTCGGGCATCGTCCTCTGCGCCGCCGGATTTCTTTTCCTGGCGGCGCTGCTCGCGTTGATTCGATTCCGGCTCGCGGGTCGCGATGCCCCGGCGCGGACGGGCACGTGGGACTGCGGCTACGCCCGGCCGACGGCGCGGATGCAGTACACCGCCTCGTCGTTCGCACAGCCGCTGACGGACCTGTTCCGGGTTTTCCTCGGTACGCGCCGGGAATTCACGCCGCCGCAGGGCGTGCTGCCGACGCAGGCGTGCGAATTCCACAGCGAAACGCCCGACATGTTCACCGAGCGCTGCTTCCGGCCCGTTTTCGCCGGCATCGCCTGGCTTATGGCGCACCCGCGCCGGCTCCAGCACGGGCGCGTGCAATTGTACGTGCTCTACGTAGCGCTGACGCTCGTCGCGCTGTTGATCTGGTACCTGGGGTGGCTGTCATGAGCGCGATCCAACTGATCCATCCGCTGCTCGCGCTGCTCCTGGCGCCGCTGATGCTCGGCGTCATCGTCCGCACCAAGTCGTTCTTCGCCGGGCGGACCGGCCCGCCGCTGCTGCAACTGTACGCCGACCTCTTCAAGCTGCTGCGGAAGGGATCGGTGTACAGCCGCACGACATCGTGGATCTTCCGCGCCGGGCCGGTCGTGGGACTGGCGGCGGCGATGGCCGCGCTGGCGCTGACGCCGTTCGGCGGGCAGCGCGCGGTGGTGAACTTCCCGTGCGACTTAATCGCGCTGGCGTACCTGCTCGGGCTGATGCGCTTCTTCACGATCCTGGCCGCGCTCGACACCGGCTCGGCGTTCGAGGGCATGGGTGCCAGCCGCGAGGCGCAGTTCTCCGCGCTCGCCGAGCCGGCGCTGCTGCTCGGGCTGGCCGCGGTGGCGCGGCTGACCGGCTGCCTTTCAGTGGGCGAGCTTTCGCTGAGCGAAATGCTGGCCCGCGTCACGCCGGCGGCCTGGCAGCACGCGGGCGCGGCGCTCGGGCTCGTCGCGGCGGCGCTGCTGGTGGTCTTCCTGGCCGAGAACGCGCGCATCCCGGTGGACGATCCGAACACGCACCTGGAACTGACGATGATCCACGAAGTCATGGTCCTCGATCACAGCGGCCCGGACTTCGCGTACATCCTGTACGGCGCGGCGCTGAAGATGTGGATCCTCGGCGCGGTGCTCATCGGCGTCGTTGCGCCGGTGCGGACCGGCGACGCGGCGCTGGACCTCGGCGCGGCGCTCGGCGGCATGTTCGCGCTGGCCGTGCTCGTCGGCGTCATTGAATCCGTCATGGCGCGCCTGCGGCTGCTGCGCGTGCCGCAGATGCTCGTCGGCGCGACGGTGCTCTCCGGGCTGGCGCTGGTCCTTCTGTTGAGGTGAGCATGAGCGGCTGGATAGACGTTGTCATGGTGGCGCTGATCCTGACGAACCTCGTGGTGCTCGGCTCGAGCCGGCTGAACACCTGCATCCGCGTCATCGCGCTGCAGGGCGTGGCGCTCGGCACGCTGCCGCTGATGGCCGGGCCGAGCGTGCTGCCGCTGAGGATGATCGCGTTGACCGCGGGCACGATGGGCCTGAAGGGCGTCGTGTTTCCGTGGCTGCTGCTGCGCGCGATGCGCCAGGCGGAAGTCCGCCGCGAGGTGGAGCCGTACGTCGGCTACATCTGGTCGGTGGTGGTCGGGCTGGTTTCGCTGGGCGTTTCGGTGTGGCTGGGTGCGCGGCTGCCGCTGCCCGGCCCGGTGCATCCGACGCTCGCCGTGCCCGTGGCGCTGTTCATGATCTTCGTCGGCCTCTTCGTCATCATCAGCCGCCGCACCGCGCTGAGCCAGATCCTTGGCTACATCATCCTGGAGAACGGCATTTATGCCTTCGCCATGGTGATCCTGGGCGAGGTGCCGGTACTGGTCGAACTGGGGGTTCTGCTCGACGCCTTCGTCGCGGTGTTCGTGATGGGCATCGCGATCTATCACATCAGCCGCGAGTTCGACCACGTGGACGCGGACCAGTTGGATACCTTGAAAGGCTGAGGTGTGACCTCTTCCGCGATATTCTGGGCGCTGCTGCTGATCCCGGCCGCGGGAAGCGGGATCTGCCTGCTCCTGCGCACGCCGCGCGCCGTCCTGCTGCTGGTCTGCGCCGGGGTGCTCGGCAGCGCCGTGCTCGCCTTCTGCGCGGCGGCGCGGGCGCTCGCGTGCGGCGGGCTCGTCTCGCCCGGCGAATGGTTCTTCCTCGACGCGCTTTCGGCGTATCACCTCATGATCATGATGGCCGTCTTTTCGCTCAGCTCGCTTTACACGCTCAGCTACTTCCGCCGCGAAGCGCAGACGGGCGAGTTCACGCCCCGGCTGGCGCGGCGCTTCGGAGCGCTGTGGTTCGGCGCGCTGGCCGCCATGACGCTGGTGCTGATCTCGAACAACCTCGGCATCATGTGGGTCGGCATCGAGGCCACGACGCTCGTCACGGCGTTCCTCATCTGCCTGCACCGGTCGCCCGCTTCGCTCGAAGCGATGTGGAAGTACATCATCATCTGCTCGGTCGGCGTGGCGTTTGCGTTCATGGGCACGCTGCTGGTGGGCGCCTCGACCGCGCGGCAACTGCCCGCGGCCGATGCGCTGCTCTGGACGAAGCTCTACGCCGCCTCCGGCGCGCTCAACCCGGTGCTGCTCAAGGCGGGCTTCCTGTTCCTGCTGGTCGGCTACGGCACGAAGGCGGGACTCGCGCCGATGCACAGTTGGCTGCCCGACGCGCACAGCCAGGCGCCCTCGCCTGTCTCGGCGCTCTTCAGCGGCTTCCTCCTGAACGCCGCGCTGTACTGCATCCTGCGCTACGTGCCGCTGGTCGAGCGCGCGACGAACTATTCCGGCTGGAGCCTGCGGCTGCTGGCGCTCTTCGGCGCGGTCTCGATCCTCACCGCGGCGGCGTTCATCTACTTCCAGCGCGACGTGAAACGGCTTCTCGCGTACAGCAGCGTGGAACACATCGGCATCGTGGCGCTCGGCATGGGGCTGGGAGGCGCGGGCGCGCTGGGCGCGCTCTTCCACATGCTCAACCATTCGCTCGCCAAGACACTCGCCTTCTTCAGCGCCGGCCGCCTGGGACAGATGTACGGCACGCATGACATGGACCGGATCAGCGGGGCGCTGAGGGCGGCGCCGGTCTGGGGCAAAGGGCTGCTCCTGAGCCTTCTCTGCCTGATCGGAGTCGCGCCGTTCGCGATCTTCATGAGCGAGTTGCAGATCGTGTCCGCGGCGGCCGCCGGCGGCGCGTGGTGGACCATGGGACTTTTCCTGTTCGGCGTCGGCGTGGTGTTCGTCGGCGCGCTCAAGCACGCCGTCTCGATGTCGTGGGGCGCGCCGGCTGAAGGAGTGAAAGAGGAGCGGGCGGACGCGCTCGAGGCCGTCCTGGCTTTCGCGCCGATGGCCGCGCTGCTCGCGCTGGGTCTCTGGATGCCGGCTTTCCTGCGCGACGCCATCGTCCAGGCTGCCGCCATCGTCGGAGGCCGGCCATGAGTTCCATGCTCCTGCTCCAGAACGGCCGCGCGGTTCCCCTGGCCGAACTGCCCATCGTCGGCATGGCCGAGTTCCGCGACTCGATCCTGGGCGCGACGCAATCCGGCGCGCGCATCGTCTCGCTCTTCGGACAGCCGCACGGAAGCGGCGTGCGCCTGTATGCGGTGCTCACCGGCCACGAGGGCGCCACGCTTTCGGCGCTGTCGGCCGACGCGGGGGCGAGCTATTCCGCCTTGACGCCCGACTGCACGCAGGCGCACTGGTTCGAGCGCGAGATCGCCGAGCAATGGGGCGTGCAGCCCGAAGGCCATCCGTGGCTGAAGCCGATCCGGTTCCATCGCTCGTACCGCCCCGGCTGCGACGCGTGGGGCCGCAAGCCGGACGAGGAGATTCTCCCGGGCGTGACGGATTTCTTCCGCGTCGAGGGCGAGGAAGTCCACGAGGTAGCCGTCGGCCCGGTCCACGCGGGCGTGATCGAGCCGGGGCATTTCCGCTTTCAGTGCCACGGCGAGGACGTGTTCCACCTGGAGATTTCGCTCGGCTACCAGCATCGCGGCGTCGAGCGCGCGCTCGTCGGCGGGCCGGACCGGCGGACGCCGCACTTCATGGAAACGCTCGCCGGCGACACGACGATCGGCCACGCGACGGCTTACGCGCAGGCGGTCGAGTCGCTGGCCCGCGCCACGCCGCCCGCGCGCGCCGAAGTGCTCCGCGGGATCGCGCTCGAACTCGAGCGGATCGCGAACCACACCGGCGACCTCGGCGCGCTCGCCGGCGACATCGGCTATCTGCCCACCGCTTCCTACTGCGGCCGGCTGCGCGGCGACGTGCTGAACCTGACCGCGCTCGCCTGCGGCAACCGCTTCGGCCGGTCGTGGCTGGTCCCCGGCGGCGCGGCGTTCGACCTCGAACCCGCGCGCGCCGCCGAGCTGCGCGAGCGCCTGCAGAAAGCGCTGGCCGACATCCGCAACGCCGCGGACCTGCTCTGGAACACGCCGTCGGTCCTGGCGCGGTTCGAGGACGCCGGCCCGGTTTCGAAGGAAGCCGCCGTGGAACTCGGCCTGGTCGGCCCGGCGGCGCGTGCGAGCGGGCTGAACCGCGACGTGCGCTTCGAGCTGCCCGCCGGCATCTGGCGCTTCACGCACATCCCGATCTCCTGCTGGCACGACGGCGACGTGTTCGCGCGCGCGTATGTCCGCTGGCTGGAAATCCAACGCTCGGCCGATTTCATCCTGGCGCAGCTCGAATCGCTGCCCGAAGGCCTGATCCGCTCGCCCGTCGGCCCGCCGGCGCCGGACCGGTTCGTCGTCTCGATGACCGAAGGCTGGCGCGGCGAAATCTGCCATGTCGCCATCACCGACGCGCGCGGCCGCTTCGCGCGCTACAAAGTCACCGACCCGTCGTTCCATAACTGGATGGGCCTGGCGCTGGCGCTGCGCGGCCAGCAGATTTCCGATTTCCCGCTCTGCAACAAGAGCTTTAACCTTTCGTACTGCGGGCATGATTTGTGAAGGATGGGAGATTGGGTGATTGGGTGATTGGGAGATTGAGATGTTGAGCCCGGCGGCCTTCCGTACGCCCAATCTCTCAATTTCCCAACCTCCTGATTTCCCCTGTCTTCTTCTGCGAGATAACGCATGCTGAAAGCCCTGATGGCGCGTATTCGGCAGAAGCACCGGACGATCCGCTGGCCGGGGCGCGAGCCGGTCATGCCGGACCGTTTCCGCGGACGGCCCGAGATCGAGCGCTCGCGGTGCACCGACGATTGCCGCTGCTGCGTCGAGTCCTGCCCGACCGGCGCGATCGAGCGGACCGCGGCCGGCCCGCGCATAGACCTTGGCCGCTGCCTGTTCTGCGCCGACTGCGTCCAGGCGTGCCCGCATGGCGCGCTGCGGTTCACGCAGGAGTACCGCATGGCCGCGCGCGGACGGGGCGACCTGCTATACTCCGAGGGAGAATACCGCCTCGCGCGCGCGCTCGATGACAAGGCGCGGCGGCTGTTCGGGCGCTCGCTGAAGTTGCGCCAGGTCAGCGCCGGCGGCTGCAACGGCTGCGAGGCGGACATGAACGTGCTGGGCACGGTGGTCTTCGACATGGGCCGGTTCGGCATCCAGTTCGTCGCCTCGCCGCGCCACGCCGACGGGCTGCTCATCACCGGCCCGGTCACCGCGAACATGCTGCTGGCGCTGCGCAAGACGTACGAGGCGCTGCCGCCGCCGAAGCTCGTCATCGCCGCCGGCGCGTGCGCCATCTCCGGCGGGCCGTACATCGGCCGCCCCGAAGTCCACAACGGCGCCACCGAACTGCTGCCCGTGGACCTCTATATCCCCGGCTGTCCGCCGCACCCGATGACCACGCTCGACGGCCTGCTGCGGCTCCTGGGCCGGCTCGAATCGCGATGAGGTTGCGCGGCGGGCAGGTTTGTGATTTGATAAAGAAATCCCCGCGAACGGCAGCGCATAGACGGCGATTCAAGGTCGCGCAGGAGCGAAGGGGCCAGCCATGAACGCAGAAATCATCTGCCTGTACGCGTTCGACATCGCCCAGGAGGCCGATCTTCCGCGGATCGAGGCCCTGGTGACCGGGACTGCGGAGCAGGTCCGGCTCGGCCACCTCAAGGACGCTCCGCCCGGTTTTCCAATGTACCGCCCCATTGCCATCCGCGACGAAGCCATGCCGGCCGAAGGCCCGCATGGGCCCGTGACGCTGTTCGCCTCGGTCAAGCTGTTCGCGGTCGGCGCCATGTCCATCAAGGTCCGCCTGCCCGTCGCCTGCGAGCACATCGCGGACCTGCAGGCGCATCGCAACCTGCTCTTCACGGATGGCGGCGCGCTGGAGCAGCGCGTCATCGGCATCGCGCGGCAGGTCTTCGAGAAGGTCAAGCCGGGGCTCGACACGCCGGTCCCCGAATTGCCGCCGCCGGAGAGATACACGGTCTTCTGCATCAGCACGCCGTTCCCGGCGGAAGCGGGCGGAGACTCCGATTGCGCGGCCTGGCTGCGAAAACACGAGCGCGCGGTCGCCGCGCTCCTCGTCGGCGAACCGGAGCCCACCCGCTTGAGCCAGCAGGAGGTCCAGGACACGGCGAAGTGCTGGTATTCCTACTATCAGCGCGACCTGGCGGTCATTGACTGGGACGCCGCCCTGCTGATTGACGCGCCGGAGGACTACAACGACACGCTCTACGTGATCGAGATGGCGAACCTGCAATTGGAGGAACTGCGCGTCTACGACCAGAAGCTCGATTCCGTGCTCGACAAGGCATATGCCGACGTGGAGCGCGCCGCGCCTTCCTATGCCTTTGGGGAGCGGCAGCGCGTCTTGAGGGAACTGCGGGAAATCCGCATGGACATGACCAAGGTCTCCGATGAGATTTCGAACATCACGAAGTTCTTCGGGGAATGGCACCTGGCGCGGATCTACATGGGCTGCGCCGAGCGCTTCCATCTCGCGGAATGGGAGAACATGGTCAGTCAGAAACTGCGCGCCCTGGACGGCCTCTACACCATGCTCCAGCAGGACAGCACCAGCCGCGCATTGCTCATCCTCGATGCCGCCATCGTCGGACTCTTCGTCATAGACCTCGTCGTCATCATCCTTCTCGGCCTGCGATAACGCCCGTTGCTTGTAGTGGCGCCGTAAGGCGCTACTTCGTATGCCCTGACGGGCACACTACGAGCGACGGGTTTGAGCCGGAAGTGCGATTGATGTATCATGCCCGCGGTGACAATGACAGGATTTTGTTTTCGAGGGGAACGCGATGGCGAAATCGAAGGCGAAACTGCGGAGCCTGTTCCTGGACGAGCTGACGACGACCGAGGTAGAGGCGTATCTCAAGCGCGGCGGCCGGACCGCGCTGATCCCGGCCGGGTCCGTGGAGATGCACGGTCCGCACATGCCCATCGGCACGGATACGATGATCGCGCGCGCCTTCTGCATGCGGCTGGCGGCCGAGACCGACGGCATCGTCTTCCCCGACGTGGCCTATTCCTGGGCCGGCGCGACCGAGGGCTTCGCCGGCACCGTCTCCGTGCCGCCGGAAAAGTTCATGGAGCTGGTGACGCTGATCGCGGTGAAGGCCTGGAAAACGGGATTTCGCCGGATCGCGGTGGTGAGCGTCCACGGCCCCAACGACGACATGATGTTCCTCTGCGTGCGGCGGCTCTACGAGGTCCACGGCGTCCCGGCGCAATTCATCAATCCCTGGCGTGTGCAGTCGCCCGAGGCCGCGGCGTTGTTCGCCGGCAAATGGGCCGGCGGCAAGGAAGTTTCGCTGATGCTCGCCGCGCTGGACGTGCTGGGAAAGTCGAAGCTTTATTCGGAGAAAGAGCTGGCCCACGACGACCCCGCGCCGCCGCTCCTGGCGTACCAGATGGGCTTCAAGGGCGTGACCGGCTTCTTCTACCAGGACATGCGCCATCACGTCGCGCCGACGCGCTGCACCTCCAAAGCGCGCGGCCAGAAGTTCTTCGACGCGCAGGTCAAGCCGCTCGCCGCGAGCATCAAGGCGCTGGACAAATACGTCCGCCTGGCCAAGCGCCAGAAGAACCAGGGCTGGTTCCGGTAAGAGATTCGGCGGAAGTTCAGCGAACCGAGGGAGCTGCGTGACGACTGTCAGCGGCGAGGCGGGACACTGGCCTGAGATGGCCCGGGTGTGGCCGCAAATCGGTCCGCCGCTGCGGCCCGTGAGCGAGGATATCGCGTTTTGCCGCGAAGCCGTGGCGGATTGGGTGCGCTGCCATGGCGCGCCGCGCGTGCTGTTGCTCGGCGTCACCCCGGAATTGTACCGCCTTCCCTGGCCGCAGGGGACCGACGTCCTCGCCGTGGACCGCGCGCAGGCGATGATTGATCGGGTCTGGCCCGGACCTGCGGCGGCCGTCCGGTGCGCGGACTGGCTCTCGATTTCCCTGCCGCGCGCGTCGCGGGATATCGCGCTCTGCGATGGCGGCCTGCATCTGATTTCTTATCCGCAAGGGCAGCGACGCCTCGTCCGCATCCTGCGCGACCTTCTCTCGGCCGAGGGACTCTGTATCCTGCGCCTTTACGTTCCGCCTGCGCAGCGGGAGTCGCCGGAGGCGGTTCTGCGCGACCTGCTCGGCGGGAAGGTGTCCAGCCTGAATATCCTGAAACTGCGGCTGGGCATGTCCCTGATGGAAAATGCGTCGCAGGGCGTCCGTCTCGGCACGGTGTGGCAGACGCTCCACCAGGCGGCGCCGGACCTGGCGGCGCTGGCGGCGCGCCTCGATTGGACGCCGGAGCACACGCTGGCGATCAACACCTACCGCGAATCGGAGGCCCGATATTCCTTCGCTTCAGTCCGCGAGGTCTGCGATCTGTTCTGCCGCGCGCCCGGCGGATTCAGGCTCCGGGCCGTGAAGACGCCTTCGTATGAACTCGGCGAACAGTGCCCCACCGTCGTATTGCAGCGCAGCGACCGCGAACCCGGCACGTGAGGGCGCAGCCTTGAAAAGCATCGCCATCCTGATGCATGAGTGCTACCGCCGCCGAAGCCACACCTACCTGATAGACTCGCTGGCGGAGGTGTGGAACAAGCAGGGTCTGCGCGCCTCGTGCCTCTACGGCGTCCGGGAGCCGTGCGATGCGGACCTGCTGATCCCGCACATTGACCTGACCCGCACGCCTCGGGAATATGTCGAGTACGTCCGCGCTTTTCCCGGCGCCGCCGGCCGCGGCGTGGCGGACATTTCCAAGCGCCGGGTCAGCGCCCAACTGCTCTCCCGCGGCGACGGCTACCATGGACCGGTCATGGTGAAGACCGACGCCAACTCCGGCGGGCTGCCGGAAGACTGGCTCTTCCGCTGGCGGCATCCCTCTCTGGCGCGCGCCGAGGCGCTCCTGGAGCCGCTCCTCCAGCCGCTGTGCGGCGGGCCCTGGGCGCGGCTGCGCGTACTGCGCGAATATCCCGTCTACCCGTCGCCGGCCGAGGTTCCCAAGGGCGTGTTCAGAAACCGCGCGCTCGTCGTCGAACGCTTTCTCCCCGAGCGCGAAGGCGCCAGGTACTTCATGCGGCACTACCTGTTCCTCGGCGACCGCGCGCGGAGCACCCGCGTCGCGGGCTCGGTCCCTTTCCTGAAACGGGCCGCCTGCGCGACGGTGGACGAAGGCCTTCCCGTCCCGGATGAAGTGATCGCCCTGCGCCGCCGTCTCGCTCTCGACTACGGCAAGATAGATTACGTCATGCACGGCGGAAAGGCGGTCATCCTCGACGCGAATCGCACTCCCGCCGGGCCCGGCACGCCGGAGGCGACGGCGCGCACCGTCGGAGACCTGGCCGACGGCATCTGGTCGCTCCTGGCGAAATGATCCTTCAGGCGAGGCAGGACCACGCTCATGACTCATTACCTCAGCGCCATGGCCGGACGCATCCGCGCCGCCGCGAGAGCGCTGGCCGGCAGCCGCGCCGATCCGCCCCGCAGCCCGCAAGGAATTCAAACCCTGATCAACGGTTATCAGCACACCGCGCTGATCTGCCTTGCGGCCAGGCTCCGGCTTGCCGATCACCTGGGGAACGGGCCGAGAACCAGCGCGCAACTCGCCCAGGCGCTGGGCGCGCATGCCCCTTCACTCCACCGCGTGCTGAGAGGCCTGGTAACCCTGGGCGTGTGCTCCGAAGCGCCGGACGGGCGCTTCGCGCTGACCGCCCTGGGCGCGGAACTCCGCTCCGACTCGCCCGCCGCCGCTCGCGGCCTGGCGCTGCTGACGGGCGAGGAATACGCGCCGGCATGGGGAAACCTGCTCTACACCGTAATGACCGGCGAGCCGGCATTCCGCCACTGCTTCGGCATGAACACCCTGGAGCACCGCGCGAAACATCCCGAGCTGAATGACCACTTCAACAAAGGCCTGGCGCTGGGCGCGGCGCGCGTCGCCCCGGCGATTCTCGCCGCGTACGATTTCTCGGCATTCCGCTCCGTGACGGATGTGGGAGGCGGCCAGGGCGCGCTGCTCGCAGCGCTGCTTCAGGCGCATCCTCATCTCAATGCGACCCTGTTCGAGCGCCCGCCCGTCGCCGCCGCCGCCCGCGCCCAGTTCCAGGCGGCCGGCGTCTCCGAGCGATGCCGGGTCGTCGAAGGCGACTTTTTCGATCACCTGCCCGGCGGCGCCGACGCCCTCATCCTCAAGAGCGTCCTTCACGACTGGGACGACGAGCGGGCCGCAGCGCTGCTGCGGAATTGCCGCCAGGCGCTCTCCGCTCAAGGCAGGCTTCTCATCATCGAACGCCTGCTGCCCGAGCGCGCAGCCGATGACCCGGCGGCCATCGTCGTGGACCTGCAAATGCTCGCGCTCACCGGCGGCCGGGAACGCAGCGAGGCCGACCACCGCGCCTTGCTGAACGCGTCGGGTTTCGCCCTGGCAAGAGTCCTCCGCACCGCCGCGGGCTTCAGCATCCTCGAAGCCGCGCGAACGTAGCCGGCCGGCCGCAACGAGCTGGGCCAACTCCGAACGCAGCCGGAGCGTATTCTGGGACATGATATGTTAATCCCCTTGACCACACATCATTGGCGGCGTACCATGGAATGTTCGAAAAGGAGGAAAATAACTGGTATTGTGTCCCACGTTTCCCCAACGCGCAGCCTAACCTAAGAAAACAGAGGCACTTTTTCAACAGCCCCATGTGCCCGTTTATCCTGAACTAGGAGGATGCAGCGCCTTTCAGCTTTCCATTCTTTTCGTTGGTGGAGCGTGTTATCCTACTCGCGGCACGCGCCTGGATCGCTTCATCAAGGCGCATGTAAAGTTCATTCATTGTATTAATCCCCTCGAAGCGATACGGTTCAGGTTCGTCGGCGAGAATTACCTCCGCGTTGCCCTTGATGCAGGTTATCTTCGCTCCCTTCAGCTTCTCCAAAACTCGAGCCTGCATGGATTGCTGCTGCGTTTGCGAACCGTTGGCCGCTTCCCCAGCACCGCCGTAAGTATATCTTGTGTACCAATCGTACGTATCCAAAGCTGGGTTGGGATACTCCTTAATTATAGCTTCGGCTATGGCGTCGCGTGCTGAAAAGAGGTTTTCCAGAGAGTTTCGGGTTACCTCAGCGAAAACTCCATTGACTACCATCAGAAAACGGTCATCGTGAAGATTAAAGAATGCCCACTTCGTTTTATCGCTCGCCTCACGGTCAATGTGCTCTATGGCATTCCTCGGCTTTACGAACGACCCCAAAAAGGCTCTCTTCTTGCTCCACTCTATCTTAATAACGTCAGATACTGGCCGCTTAAAGCAGCTCCTGTTTTTCGAAAGGGACTCGAGAAGCCTTCCAGCGCGGCGTACCGCGCAAACAAAACAGGATGCGTGATAAATCATCGCCTTGTTATTTTCTGGATTATTTGTCGCGAGAAGCTCTTCATATAGCCGAAAGGAGGTCGCTGCGCCTTCTACGTCAGCATCAAAAAGACTGAATCGCTTTGCTGCTTCTGAAGCGTTGTTGGCCGCTAAAGAAAGTTGTGCCCTCATCTGTAGGGATATCTCAAACATCATCTTTCACTCGCCTTATTCCTGAGCGCTCGGGTGAGCGCTGGGAAAATAGGATCACAATCCCATTTATTTCCCTCGTTTCTGAGCGATTGCGGTGGCATGAATTGCTGCTTTTCCATTTGCTTATCTTCGGCGAACCGCTGGCTCACGCCCATTGTACGCTCAAACTGCTTGGCGTCAAGGGTTTCTCGTCTTACTGGAGGAAGATAGGAAAACCGGGGACTGGGTGACCGTTGAAAAAGGTGTCGGACGCGCCAACTCCGATGCGCATCTCAGCTCAGTCATTCCCGCGCAAGCCCTTCGGCCGTGAGCTCAGGGTCGAACGGCGGGAATCCAGGGTCTCAGCGCGCGAGACTGGATTCCCGCCTTCGCGGGAATGACAAGGAGCGTTTTTCAACAGCCCACCTGTCCCCAGTTTTCAGTTTCCCCGAACGTCCGAGACGCAGATAGAATCACCGTGAGGCGCGCGCGACTACTGTTTCGCGGGTTTGGGTGAAAGGAATTGCAGGGCGGCCTTGAAGGCCTCCGGGTTTTCCTGGAATAAGCCGCTGTTTCCCGCCACGACAAATCGCCCGGCGCCGAGCCCGCCTCGCAGGACTATGCTCAGCCCGTTGGAATCGCGGAGCGCGGTCGTTACGCCAACTCTTAAAGGCTTGACCTGAGAGGGCCACCAGCTCTCGCGCTTGAACGCTTTGATTCCGCCGAAGAGTTCGGGATCCGCCGACAAGGGATCGGCCGCGCCGATGTTCCTTCCGGTGATGTTGAAGCCCAGCGCCCGGCCGATGGCATTGAGCGGATAGCTCTCAACGGTCTTTGTCTTGGCGGCAAAGGACCATGCCTGCCCCGCACAGAGGCAACCGCCTCCTGTGGATACGAAGTCCCGCACCAGCTCGACCTCCTCTCTGGTGAATTGGGAAGGCTCTCCGTCGGTTATGATGAGAACGCCGATGCCGGACAGGAACTGCTTATCAATCGGACCGTCATTGGGTTTCCAGGTGAAATTCACGGCTTCAACCGTCTGCCGCAGGTTTTTCCAGCCTAGCCCGTACTGCAGCGCGACGCCGACGGTGCGGCTGCGCTGGGCGTCGAACGGTACGGCGCTCAAGCGAACGGCAGGCTCGGCGTCCGGCGCAGCGGGAGGCTGCGCGACGGCCGGCTCGGCCGCGGCGGGTTGAGCGGCGACGGTTATGCCGATCTGTTTCCACATCGCAAAGCACATGTCGCTGAGTTCGCCTTCCAGCCGGGCGCAGTCCGTGGCGGCCTGATCGGCCTGGGCCTCAAGCTTCCTCAATTGAGCCCACGCGTCCGCAGACTCTTTGGACATCACGCCTTGATTGTCGGTGATGACGGTCGAGCTTGAGCCGGTCGCGGTCCGTTGCGCTCCCTGGACGATCGTCTTGGAGTTGTCCGGCGGACGGGTGATCTGGGTAGTCCGGTTGGCGGTGACCGATGAGTCGCCGGCCGAGTTGATGGTGGTTTGCGCGCCACCCATGAGGCTGTCGCATCTCGCCTTGGCCGCAGCCTTGCTCTTGTTGAGGTCTGCGAGAGCCTTATTCGCCTTGGCCAGGTCCAGGGCGGCCTGCGAAAAGCCGGGATATCCGAGAACGGAATTGAACCAGGAATCGGCCGCGTCGAGGCTGCGGCCGGAGACGGCCCCGTCGAAGGCCAGCGTTCCGTTTCCGCATTTGAGGGCGGAGTTGACGAGTTGTTTCCAGAACTGGGAGTTGCTGTTCTCGCACTGCAGCTTGGCGATGGACTCCACTTTCACGCGTTGAGTTTCATCGCCGGAAATGCAGAGCAGAGAATCGCCGGCCATGGCCTGGATCCTGGCCATGATCATGCGGCCCGACTTCAGCCGAATCTGGTCGGAAGCCTCCGGCGCGGCGTTGTCAGCGAACGCGAAAGCGACGACAGACAGGGCAAGAATTGCGGCGGCTTCAAATCGCGCGGTCACCGGAAACCCCTTTCCGATCAAACGCGGCGCTGCACGCGCCGTAGTCGCGGACGGAACGGTCGGTTAACCGTCCGGCCGAGGAGCGCCGGCTCCCTGGATCGGCATTTCCCACTTGACTGTTCTCCAGAGGACGGCCGGCGTTTGAACATGAGATTGTACATCCGAATTGCCCGCTGTCAAGGAGTTTCTCGGCCGGTGTCGCACTTGATTGGATTCGTTTTTTCAGATGGGTTTGTCCAGCCGAGCGTCCCTTCAGCCTCCTGCCGGTGACGGCGTCATGCGATGGGGCATTTTACCGGCACGCGCGGCCAGTTCGACATCATTCCGGCCCGTCGCGGCCTCGTCATGGCGCCATTGCGGCGGCATGAAAGAGGCATGCATATCATGAATAGTCTGATTGTTTCACGTGAAACAATTTATAAAACATCTTATGTTCCTGCGGGATTCCGCTCTGCTGCTTATCGCGTGAAGATCAAGAGGATAAGGACCGCGAGGAGCAGCGCCGCCACGGCGATCCACAAGGGCGAGGCCGGGTCGAGGACCTGGTCCAGAAAATTCTTCCGCGGCGGGGTTTCAGGCGCGGGGATTTGCAGGTCGGGCTCGCGCGCGCCGGGCCAGTCGGGCAACGGCTGGCCCCTGCCTTTGGCCTGCGCCAGCGACAGCACTTCGTCAAGCGCCGCGATCTGCTGCCGGTCCTTCAATACGAACTGCGCCGACTCCTTGGTTCCTCCGAACACAAAACTGTACGACATGCCGGTCCACTGGGCGCGGTTGAATTGCTCGACTTTGTGGAATTCCGTCGCGTCCGCCAGGCGGTGGACGGCGAGCGGCCGATGGCTGCCGCGGCATTCCACCAGGTTGCCGGGCGTGACGAGCAGGAACGGCTTCAGTTCCCCGCGCCGCGAGCGGAAGAACTCCGCCAGCGCGACGAGCCCGTAAGTCACTCCCAGCAACCCCAACGCGGCCGGGATCAAGCAGTACCACCACCGGCTCAACGTCGGATCGTGGCGCATCGAGACGGCCATGGCCAGGCAAACTCCGGCCACGGCCAGCACGATCAGCCCCATCCACAACGGCCATCGCCTCAACCGGGAAAGGAAGAAGCTCCCGCGCCCGAAGCCGCCCTGGCGCTGCGCCGCCGCCAGGCGCTCGCACGCCTCGGCCGGAAGGTGCTGATGACAGACCTGCATACCGCCTCCTTAGCCGCCGCCGAACGGCCGCGCGCCGGCGGCCTGGGGCTTGGACGCGCCCACGTAGCTCACGTACGTGTCGTCGTCCACCTGCGCGGGGTTCGCCTTGACCAGCTCCGCCAGCCATTCGCGCCGCGCCGCTTTATATGACGAAAACGACTGCACGTCCAGCACGCCCGAACCGGTGTAATAGGCCGCCGGTCCCCAGACCGCCTGCTCGGGCTTCAGCGGATGGCGCTTTCGCTTGATCGTCCGCACCAGGTACCACAAGGCGCCGGAGATGACCGCGGCTGCGAGGACCGAACCGGCCATACAGAGCGCCGTCATCAGGTCCGAAGCCTTGTGCGTCGCCGGGTCCCGGTACGGGTCCGACAGTTGAACGGAGAGCACCAGGAAACCGATGAACACGAAGAATCCCAGGATCGCGAACGCGATCGCCCAGCCGAGCAGCCCCAGCGCGCTGTCGGCCTGCTTGTGGCAGGGAGCGCAATAGTTGAAGCTCTGGTAGTACGTCGTCCGCGTCAGCCAGCCCTTCAAGCCCTTGTAACCGTACCGGAAGGACACCGTCGCCGGCGCCATGCAGTTCGGGCAGACGGGCGGAATGACCTGGGACTTGCCCTTCAACTTGATGGACGTCCATAGAGCCATCAGACTGTCTCCTCAATAAAATCGGTGTGGGAAGGACCGCCGATCCTATCCCTCGTCATGGTTCCGCGGTCTCCGGAGTTGCCGCCGCCGAGTCCGGCGCTTCGGCGCGCAAGGGAACGACCGCGTGCATCCACGTTCCCGTGCTGAAGACCTTCCACGTCACGAAGGCGGCGATGACGTTCGCGGCCGCCAGCCCGCCGTAGATGCCCATGCTGCCCCAGCCGACCAGGAAGCCGAGGACCAGCGCCATGGGCACGCGCAGGCCCCACTGCCGCAGGAGCGAGATGATCATGACCGGCTTCGTATGCCCGGAGCCGTAAAACGCGGACATGAGCACCATGAGCACGTTGAAGAAGTAGTTCGACGCGGGCACGATGAGGAAGAAACGTCCCGCCTCGGCGATCACGCCCGCATCCCGCGTGAACGCGCGCGCGACGATGTGGCCCTCCATCATGATCAGCAGATAGGGCACGAGCATGCCGAAGGAGAACAGCATGACGCTCGTCCGCACGGCGCGCCGCGCCAGGGCCGGCTTTCCCGCGCCGAGCGCCTGGCCGACCACCGGCGCGGTGGACATCGCGAGGGCCGCGGCCGGGATGCCGCAGACCTCGGTGATGCGCGAGCCGACCGTGAAGGCGCCCATGACCGTGGCGCCCAGGGAGTTGATCATGGCCTGCAACGCCAGGAACCCCAGCGAGTTGCTGCACATGCTGACGCCCGCCGGCGTGCCGATGCGGAAAATCTGCCGGATGATGGCTTTGTTCGGGCGGAAGTCCGCCAGCGTGAGACGCAGGCCCGAGCGGCCGCGGCTCAGCAGGATCACGGAACAGACCGCCGTCATCACCTCCGAAAATGCGCTGACGGTCGCCGCTCCGCGAATGCCCATCGCCGGCACGGGACCCCAACCGAAGATGAGCAGCGGCGACAGGCCGAAGTTCAGAACGTTCGTGCAGAGGCCCACGATCACCATGGTGAGCGTGTCGCCGAGCGCACGCAATGCCGAGCCATACGCGATGTTGACCGCAATGAAGGGCATGCCGAGCAGGAGGATGCGCAGGAAGGCGAGCGCCTGCGGCTTGACCTCGGGCGGGGTCTGCAGAAGGCTGAGCACTTGCGGCGCGAAGATGAACATCAGCACGGCCATGGCCGTGGTCACGAGGGTGAGCAGGAGCATCGTCTGCCCGGCGGCCTTGTCCGCGTCGCGAGGGCGTTTCGCGCCGGTGTGCTGCGCGACCAGCGCCGTGCCGCCGCTGCCGAACCCGGTTCCAAAGGCGACGACGATGAAGGTCAAGGCGGCGGTCGGGCCGACCGCCGCGAGCGCTTCCCGCGCGCCCACCCGCAGCTTGCCCAGCCAGAAGGCGTCCACGAGGCTGTACAGGCTGTTCAGGGTCATGCCGGCCAGGATGGGCAAGGCCATCGAGATCAGCGTGCGCGGCAGCGAGCCCTGCGTCAGGTCGCGCCTCTGTTCGTTCATGGGGATTGATGCTGACATCCTTCCAGTTTACACGGCGCCTGTCCCTTGACGCAATTCTTGTCCTGCGGCGCGGCGCTCCTGCCCCTTTGCGCGGAATCAAGGCGCGCGCCGGTGTCCATCCGAATCTTCGGCGCGATCGGCGTTCGGAGGCAGGCTTCTGGCCTGCCGCAACGCCTCGTCGCCGAACCGGCCGCGGGCGCGGTCTATGGCCTGGCTGAGCCGCTTTTGTTTCTCGGACCGGGGATTTTCCCGGGGCTTGTCGAACAGCGTGCGCTGCTTCGGCCCGGGCGGCTCGAAGCCGGAGACGCTCACGCCGATGAGACGGACCTTCTTCCCCTGGCGCGCGATGCGCTCGAAGTTCGCCCAGGCGACGGCATAGATCGCCGGGGCGAAATCCACCGGTTCCTCCACCGTCTTCGCGCGGGTGTACGTGAGAAAGCCTTCCAGGCGAATCTTGGTCGTGATGGTGCGGCCCTGCCTCGGACGCGCTCCTTTTCGTCGCGCGGCAGTCTCCGCTCCGCGCAGCCGCGCGGCGACGCTTTCGCAAAGCTGCATCAGCGTGGACATGAGCAGTTTTTCGTCGCCGGTGTCCTCCTCGAAGGTGCACTCGTTGCCGATGGACTTCACATCCTCCGTCGCATCCACGGGCCGGTCGTCCATGCCGTGCGCATGCTCCCAGAGTTCCTGCCCCATCTTGCCGAACTCGCGAGTCAATTCGGCCGGGTCGCACTCGGCGATATCGCCGACGGTGGCGAAACCTTTGCGGGCCAGGATTTCTTTCGTCTTCTCACCGACGCCCCAAAGGCGGCCCATCGGCAGCGGGCGCAGGAAGGATTCGGCCTGGCCCGGCTCGACGATGACGATCCCGCGCGGCTTCTTCCTGTCGGAGGCGATCTTGGCCACCATCTTGTTCGGCGCGATGCCGATGGAGGCGGTCAGTTGCGTTTCCTCCGTAATGCGCTGCTGAATCCGCTCCGCCAGCGCGCGCTTCGAGCCGAAGAGATGCAGCGAGCGGGTGACATCGAGAAAGCATTCGTCCAGCCCCGTCTGTTCGATGTCCGGCGTGAATTCCTCCAGCAGCTTGAGGACCCGGCGCGATGCCTCCTCGTACGCCTCCATGCGAGGCGGGACGAAACATCCCTGCGGGCAGAGCCGCCAAGCCTGGCTGATCGGCATGGCGCTGTGGACGCCGAACTTGCGCGCCTCGTAGGAACAGGTGGCGGCGACGCCGCGCCCCTTGCCGCCCTTCGGGTCCGCGCCGACGATGACCGGCTTGCCGCGCAGTTCGGGATTGTCGCGCTGCTCGATGGCCGCGAAGAAGGCGTCCATGTCCACGTGGACGATCACCCGTTCGCCCGCGGCCATCGTTTTCTCCCGCGTCTTGCCATCGCGCCCCGGAACTCCCGTCTCACTTTACCGGACGCTGCAAGAGTTGACAAGCGCGGCGGCTGCCCCCGTCAACGTTGCGCAGAAGGAATGATCTGCAGCACGAAGCAAACACAGTACTTCTCGGCAGCGCCGGGCTTCGGCCCGACCCTTACCAGCATCCCGTCCATGGAATTGCGAGGAAAGCGCATCTTTATTACCTCACCATCCGGCAGAGTGATCGGCACGGTTTCCTGCCGCTCGACCTGGTCTTGCGTGAGCGGGACGGCAATCGTGTACTTCACAGGGTAAAGGAGACTCCGGCTGCTCATCCAGCCAAGGATTTTCTCCTCGACGGCATGCTTGACGCAATAGTGCCGCTCGACCATCCCTGCTTCGGTCTTGTCTGTGACATGGATCGTCCCGGGACTATCACATAACCGGCACTTGCAGCCTGCTTCCGATTCCTTCCCCTGCGTTGGCACACGATATGGGCTTATGCGCATAGTGCTCTGCACGACGTTCGTCACCCAGCGCCTCTCCAGATATCTCCATCCCTGGCCCGGCCGCGCACTGTCCCTGATGTAGCGCACCAGCGCCGCCCAGTTCTTAAAACCGTACTCTTGGGCCAGCGCATGCTGCGCTTCTGCGAGGGTGACCTTGGCTTTCAGGATGTCCTGATCGGAGGAGGCGGCGAAGCGGCTGAGATGCCGCAGGACGCGGCAGGCCGAGACATCGCCCTGCTTGTGAGCTTTGAGCAGGTCCTTGGCTTGCTTGCGGAGCTGATCGAGGTTGGGGCGGTCAGGCAGCGAGAGGCTCATGCGGCGCCTTCTTTCCACGTTCGCCCGCGGTCTGCAAGTTCAGGCGGAAAAGAAGGTTCGCCAGGTTTTCTCGCTCAGGTGGGCTCGGCCCTTTCCGCAGACCAGGAGGCGCCCCTTGCGCCGAGGCCATGGTAATCCCGGTCGCGGCCGCTGTCAAGAAAATAATTCGCGGCGCAGCCGTGGCCGAATTCATCAGAAAGTGATCTGAAGCCGCAGCGTGCCCACCAGGGCGTTGGGATGCGCGCCGCCCGGGTGAACGATGTATTGGACGTCCGGCTGGATGAAAGCCCAGTGGGTCAACTGCCATTGATAGAACGTCTCCAGCGCGAGTTCATAGGGATGCGCCAGCCCGGCCTGGGAACTGATGTGCGCGTATTGAGGGCTGACGCCGATGATGTCGCCCGGCCGGGCGCCGATCGGCCCGGTCCAGGTGACGCCGCCGCCGAAATGACGGTCAATGGCGTTGATGTCTTCCTGCGTGCCTCCATATTCGAGGAAGGTCCGCACGCCCCGGCCGTTGTCGGGCTCTCCTTGGGGCTGCCAGAGGGTCTGGTCCAGAATTGCGTAGCCGCCGTACGCGCCTTGCTGCTCCGAGCCGTCGAGGCGCGTGAACGTTCCGGAATGTTCCCAGGCGCCCGCCTTCAGATTGCCTCCCGCCGCGAATAAAGGCGCGGCATGCCATTTCAAGCCGGTCTCGCCGATCAGGAATGTGCCGCCCTCGGTGCGCTGAACACTGGCGGGATTGTCCGCCAACTCGCCGAATCGGTCCGAGCGGTTGGCATAATACGCGCCGAAACCGGCATACCAGAATTCATTGGGCGCAAAGAAGACATTGACTGAGGGCATCGGATCGGGCGTGGTGGGAAACACGAAGATCGTCGGGCTGACCTGGGCTGAACTATTGAGGAATGGCAGGCCGTTGTCAATGACGCTGAACTCGGTGTTGGCGTCCACCTTTCCGATCTTGATGCGAATCTTGTCATCCAGCAGCTTTTGTTGATACCAGATCTCGAAGATTTGCAGATACTGCGATGAGTTCTGCTTGTCGAACACCTGGAGATCGCCCACCAGGACGGTGGTCGGGTTTCTGCCGGCGTGGTCCTCGAGGTCCGCATAGAACTCTCCGCCGCGCCAGTGAAGCAGTTTGTCGGTGTCCACCGCCAGGTTAAAATCGGACGTGGCCGCCCCGACGGCAGGAGCGGTGGCCAGGCCGCCCCGGAAGTTGTTGAACCCTTCCAGCGTGAGGGTGGCGCCGATGGTGATTCCGGCGTCCTGCAACCGCTGCCGCTGGCCCCACCAGCCGCCGGTCAGGTTATTCTCAAAGCCCGAGGCGGCCGGCGCGACATCCGGTTCCGCGGGGGCATCGAGAGGAAGCGGAGGATTATCCGGGGAACCGGGCGCGCCGGCCAGCGCCGTCGACCGCGGCATCAGCGATAGAAGGGACAGGATCGCGATACCGCCCGTCATGGCCGCCGACCGACGAGAAATCTTGCCCATGCGCCTGGCCTCTTCCCGCAGCGTCTTTGATCTCGAATTTCCTTATAATGGTTCGCGCAGGTCGCGGTCAATGCCCTTGGCGGGCGACGGACGCGAAGGCAGCGCGCGGGAGACCTGAAAAGCACAAGGCCCGCTGATCATCTCAGCGGGCCTCGCGGCGAAACGCGGCCTGACTTAGCCGATCCACAAGCCTTCCACGCGGACCTGCAATGCAGTCGGCGTGCGATTCAGGTAATTCACCAGCCCGCTGTGCCGCCACTGCAGCATGCACATCGTCGGCTGAAAATAATAGCGCATCCCGATCCTGATGTCGCAGCGGGCGCGCTGGATCAACCCTTCGTATCCCTCGGCGATGTAATATCCCAGGTCTTTGAAGCCGTGCTGGCGCGGGCGCAGCGGGCCGGTCACGCACCACACGATTACGCCTGTGCGAGGGTCCACTTGCATGGCCACGCCGCAGTGCGTGATGGGGCAGCCGCACGACATCCCCAGCGGCCGGCCGATCAGCGTGTCGCCGGGCTGGATGTCCATCTCGCGCGTGATCAGCGGATTGTGCGGCAGGATGATCTCGCGCGGACCGGGTTCTTCGGGGAAGTGCTCCAGGTAGAAGTCGAACTCGCGGCCGAGGCTGTCTCGCCAGGCCGCCGAGGGCTCGCCGGTTGCGGCCGGGCCGTTGGCGCAAGCGCCACAGGACGGAAGCGTGAGCGGCTCAGCCGTCGCCGCTCCCGCCGCAGCTTTCGGCTGCGTGGGAGAACGTTCGCTCGAGAGTTGAATGCAGCGCTTGATCAAGTCCGGCTCGCTGACCAGCCGATCGGCGAATGCCGAACAGGTGCGAAATCCGCACACTCCGCAATCCAGTCCCGGCAAATCCTTCACAGTCACGCTCATGCTGTGCTCCTCTTTATCAACCGCACGCGTCCATGGAACCCGCGCCCTGGAAAATCCTTGCGCTATGCAGGCACAGGCACGCGGGTCATGGCAGGCCGCAATGCCGCCACGGCCTGCGGAAGAACTTGCAATAACCGCTCCACTTCCGCCTCGGTGGTGAAGCGGCCCAACGTCACGCGCAGCGAGCCGCGCGCCCGAACCGGGTCAAACCCCATCGCCAGCAAGACGTACGAGGGTTCACCCGCATGATGTGCGCTGCACGCGCTCCCCGTCGAGACCGCGATCTTCGCCTCGTCCAGCGCCAGGAGCAGCCGGATCGCTTCGCCTTCCTGCCCCGCGAACCCCAGGCAGATGTGCCCCGGCAACCGCTGAAACCGATGGCCGATGAGGTAAGCGTTGGGGATCAGGACGGTGACGGCTTCGATGATGCGGTCGCGCAGATTCACCAGCCGGGCCGCCTCGCCGGACATTTCTGCGCGGGCGATCTCGGCGGCCTTCCCCAGCCCGACGATGCCGGCCACGTTGTGAGTGGCGGAGCGCAAGCCGCCCTCCTGCCCGCCGCCGTGAACGAGCGGCTCCAGCCGGACGCCCTTGCGCACATAAAGCGCCCCGACGCCTTGCGGGCCGTGAAGTTTGTGCGCCGAAAGCGAGAGCAAGTCCAGCGGCTGAGCCTGCGCGTCCAGCGGCAATTTACCCGCGGCCTGCACGGCGTCGGTGTGGAAGAGCGCGCCGTGCTCGTGCGCGATTCGCCCCAACTCGGTGATCGGCTGAAGCGTCCCGACGACGTTGTTCGCAGCCATGATCGAGACCAGCCGAGTGTTCGGACGCAGCGCGCCGACCAGCGCGGCCGGATCCACGATCCCATCCGCGCCCACAGGCAGATAAGTGGTTTCGACACCGCGCCGCCGGAGGTAGCGGCAGGTCTCCAGGATGGCCGGGTGCTCGATGGCGCTGGTGACGATGTGGCAGCCACGCTCGCCCAAGGTCTCGGCCGTACCGACGAGCGCCATGTTGTCGGCCTCGGTCCCGCTGGCGGTGAACACAATCTCGCCGGGCGCGGCGTGCAGCAAATGAGCAACCTGCCGGCGCGCGTGCTCCACCGCTTCGTTCGCCTGCCGCCCGGCCCAGTGCCAACTGGAGGCATTGCCGAATCGCTCGCCAAGCCAGGGCCGCATGGCCTGGGCGACGCGCGGGTCGAGCGGCGTCGTCGCGGCGTTGTCCAGGTAAACCCGTTCGGGCATCTCACTCGCCCCGATAGAAAATCTGGTTTTCCAGCGGCCGCACCACGCCGAAGTGCGATTGCCAGCCGACTTCCTTTTTGCCCACGCAGATCGTGCAGGTGCCGACGGGCGGATTGCCGCGCAACAGCAGATGCTCGCCGGCGTCGGGCGTGGCGTGGACGTGCTCGACCAGCGGATCAATCCCGATGCCGTACAGCGCGTTCACCTCGCGGATCCGGACCGATGGCGCGACGTCCTGGATGCGGGCGCGGAACACTTCGCGTTCCGCCTGCGAGACGCGGTCTATTTTGGTGACGACGGCCACGTCGGCCAGCGAGAGCATCGGCCCGACCTTGAGCGGCAGGTTCATCCCGCTCGTCGCCTCCAGGACCACCATCCCCAGTCCGCCGTCCACGTAGGGCGAGCAGCGCAGGCACAGCCCGGCCGTCTCGACGAACAGCACGCCGCAGTCCGCTTTGCGCGCCCAGTTGAGCGCATCGCCCAGCACCATCACGTTGCAGTGGTCGGGGCACAGTTCGCCCGAATAGACCTTGCGCGTGGGGATGCCGAACTCCTCGGCGAGCTGTTCGTCCTCTTCGGCGAATTGCACGTCAATCTTGAGAAAGGCGGCGCGCAGGCCGCCCTGCAGGAGCTTGCGGATCATGTGCCGCAACACGGAGGTCTTGCCGGTCGTGGCCGGCCCGGCGCAGATGACGAGTTTCATGCCCAACCCTCCATCTCGCGCGCCGTCAACCGCGCGCCGGACCGAATGGTGTTGCGCAAACGGGAGAGCAGGTCGTCCAGGTGGCTCACCTTTACCGAGAACTCGCGCTCTTCCGCGTCGGTGTGCAGAACCTTGGTGACCGTGCCGCCCTGCATCACGATGCGATAGTCCGAAAGCAGCGCGATGCGCGGATCGTGCGTGACGAAGATGAAGATCTTGCGGTACTCGCGGAGCAGCTCCAGCGCCCGCGTGCGATGGATGCCGGCGTTTTCCACCTCGTCCAGCAGCACGATGGGCGTGTTGCAGATGATCGTCGCGTCGGCGATGAGGAGCGCGCGCGTCTGGCCGCCGGAAAGCTCCGTCATGCGGCTGTCCACGAGGATCGGCTCGCCCGTTAACTGGTTGGCGAAGCCCAGCGTGCGCTCCAGCATCCCTTCGATTTGCGAGCCGGCGCTGCTGCGGATGCGCGCGTGGGTCATCAGGAATTCCCGGACCGGCAGGTCGGAGAGAAACGTCGTGTGCTGCGTAATCAGGGCGATGGGATTGCGGGCCGGGTCGTCGCGATACTCGGCGGGCGGCCGCACGCCGTTGATGAGGATGCGCCGGCCCGTCGGCGTGTTGGCGTCGGCGAACAGCTCGATGTCGTTGATGAGCGTGGTCTTGCCGGAGCCGGTCGGCCCGACGATGCTGACCACGTCGCCCATCCGCAGGTCAATGCGCTGCACGGCTTCCGGCTCGCCGGACTTGCCGTGGCCGCCGAGAATCGTAATGGCCTCGATCACATTAGTCTCCTTACCCGATGAGACGAGTCACATATCAAGCCCAAAAAAGCCGCCTAGGACACGTCGGCCAGCGTTGTGCTTTCCAGCTTATCCGCCACGTAATCGCGAATCTGCTTGAACACGCGGACAAGGCTCTCTTCCTTTTCGATCGGCGTGGACTCGTAAAAGTACTGGCTGACCGACTCCGTCGGCGCGAGCGCTCCGTCGAACAGGCGGATGACTTCGGCCAGCGTGATTTTGTCGGCGTGCTTGGCCAGCCGATAGCCGCCGTGCTGCCCTTTGCAACTGCGCAGGTACTTCGCGCGCTTGAGAGCGAGCAGAATCTGCTCGAGGAATTTGCGCGGAATGTCCTGGGCCTGGGCGATCGTCTCGACCGAGACAAAACCATCCGTGTTGTGGCGGCTCAGATAAACCAGAGCGAGCAGAGCGTATTCGCTGCGAAAGGTGAGTTTCATCGCCGGTCTTTCTTATATGACTAAGCTGGTGGGAATTGTAGTATAAGAATGGCCGCCTGTCAAGCATTATTCCGCGGGTTTTTCGCGCAAACGATGGTGAACGGCGCCGGCGACAGTTCGTTTCCCGGCTGGGGTCAATCGTTCCGCCTCGGCGGGATAGGTGATCGTCGTGCCGCGAGCTTTGGCAAACGGCGTCAAAGTGTGAACCTGGCGGCGGGTGGGACTCATGATATCCTCCACGCGGATTCCACGAACCAGCAAGGCATCCGCGATGAGCGAGCGATGACAGCGCCACGGCACCGCTTCGGCGCACATCAATGCGATCCGGTCCCGGCCCGCCAACTGGATCAATTCATCGAGACTTTTCTTGAATTCCGGCGTCTGCATGTAATCCGCAAAACCTCGAAAAGAGGCATTTCGCCAGCCCGTGTTGGGCGAATCGCTTCGGGTGTGACGCAGTCCACCGAGTCCCGGCATGTGAATGTATTCCACGCCAGCCTTCTTCAACGAACTCGGCAGCGCAGTCTTATCAAACTGCGGGTTGTGCCGGGAGCGTGGCACCGTTCGCACGTCTGCGACAAGCGATATGGCGTGTGCCCGAAGCAGGCCGATGAAGTCCTCAAGCGTGCGCGTGGAATGCCCGATCGTCAGGACCATCGGCGAAGGTTCCGGCCTCGGCTTTCTCTTTTTTACACGAGCGGCTGGCCTGCCGTTGGACCTGGGCGCGCTCATTTTTCTGACGCTTTTTCGGATCACCGCCGCACCACTATCTGGGCCCGCTGACAACAACCGAATAATTCCGGCCTTCCCAGCGCTGAGCTTCTTTCCAGAAAAACGTGAACTCGATCACCGAATCGCCGGGACAGCTCTCCGTGGGAAGATCCGCAAACCACAGGCCCAGGATGCTGTTATTGGCGGAATCCACCCTGCGGGTGCTCGCCCAATGATCGGCGGACCAGACAACCGTCGCCTCTGCCGCAACGATGATGCGCAAGGTTTTTCCGCGCGGCATTCGGCGAAGCCGGTGGCGGAAGAGCCAGATTTCATGTCGGCTCTGCGCCGGGTGGACGACGTATCGCTGGAACGCCGGCTCGACTCGATCAAAACAGACGCCGTCGTGAGCACTGCGCACGAGCGTGACGTATTCAGCGTGCGACCAGCACAACGGCATGGCCGCGCCCGTCGGCCGGCCGCGCTTCGTGCCTTTCTTCGGCAGGTCGTCGGCGTCCCACAACTGCTCGCTGATCATGCCGCCTTCGTTGGCGAATTTTTCCATCGCCGAGATGAACGGCATCGGACCGCGTCCGGCGGCGATCTCGTAATGGCCGCGCTCGCCAGTCAAAATCGGCCAGGCGCGGCCGACGCCCGTCCCGTCGAACGCGCCGCCGTCGTCCTTTTGCCCATAACCGTCGTGATTGTAGCGGCGCCAGCACGGACCTTGCGGCAAGTTGCGCTTGAGCACGCGGTCAATGACGGCGACCGAATCGCGCACGATGGGATCGTCCACCGCACGGATGCCCAGCCGCACCAGGTGCAGGAAGTCACCGCCGACGATGTTCCTTGCCGGATGGAGGCCGTTGCCGTTGGCGACGGCGAGCACCGTTGTGTTCGGATCGGCGTGCGGATCGGGCGTTACCGGATCCGTGGGATTGATCCGAATGTAGTGGCGGCGCAAGCCTTCGACGACCTCACCGCAGGTCGTGACGGTCCATTCCTCAACATGCGCGGCCAGCCAGTCCGCGTACTCCAGGATGAAATTCATCGTGCTCGCGTCATCGCACTTTCTGGCGAACTCCGCGGCGCACACCAGGCTGGCAATCACCGTGGCCAGCGTCGAGGGCGAATAGCCGGCGTTTTCCTCCCAGCGTTCCTGTGCGGTGACCGGCCCATGCCGGATGAGATACCCGGCGGCGCGGAAGATCATGACGCACGGATCGAACCGCCCCATCGAGGCGCCTTCGCTTCGGAAGCGCCACGCCAGCAGGATGGGCGCGGCGATTTCATCGAGTTGCACTCCGGACCAGTACGCCTTCCCGTTGATCCAGCTATTCTGCGGGAATCTGCCGTCCGGCCGCTGAATGGCCGCGAGCCAGATCAACGCGCGCAAAGGAGTCCCTGTCTGGCCTGTCGCCAGGAGTGCGGTCGCGCTCTGCACCAGGTCGCGTGTCCAGACCAGATGGTAACCGCCCAGGTCGTTGTCGTCCTTCGTCTCGCCCCAGGGGATGCTCATGGACGACACCAGCGCGCCTTGAAACGTTTTGTCCTCATGGGCGAGCAGGATGCAGCGGCTCAGCCGATACGCGCGACCCCCGTCCGACGTGACATGGACGAAATCATATTTCGGGTTGACCATCGTGCGCTGCCACTGGCGGACATAGGTTTTGCGATGCGTGTCGAACGGCTCCGCCAGCGATTGCAGCAACTTGGCCGCCGTGCTCTGCTGGCTCTGGCCAAGAGCAATTGCGATCGTGAATTCATCGGCGTCCTGAAGGGCGATTTCGCCGGTCAGCGCGATGTTGCCGTCCTCTGCGGCAGGGAATTCCCAGTCCATCTTGAAATGCTTCATCACATCCTGCCAACCGTCGCTGGCGCCGACATAACCGACGGATCGCCGCAAGAACCCGCTGCTGCATCCCATGACGAGATGAACGTTTTCCCGGACGGCATGAAGCAGTTTGTTGCCGCCGATTTCGGGACAGCAGCCGGAGTTGCCCGCGCCATAACGCGCAATGTGCGGGGCGAGCAGCGCGTAGAGACGCAGTTTGCCGCGCAATGATTTATCGGGCACTTCGACTTTGGTGTACACGAGCAGCACCGACCGGTGCGGATCGGCGAGGACGTGCTTGATCAGCCGATAGCGTCCGCCGCGATCGGAATTGGTGAGGCGGTACAAGAGACAATCGCGTTCCGGGTATTCGATCCGGTGATTCAGGTCGCGCTTCTCCTCGTGGCAAAACGTGGCCCCGTCACTGATGAGGAATTGAAAATCGCGCGTGTTCGGTTGGTCCACGGAGGGGTAGTAGATTTCGTTCACGATGCCGTGGCTGAGCGTGAACCAGAGCCGGCAGCTCGTATGATAGGCCGTGCCGAGCCCGTTCTTGGCGCTGGACGTCCAGCGAGGTTCGATTCCCGGAGCGCCGAATGCGGCCGCCGGTTGGGATGGACTCATGTGACCTCTCCTGTGCGGGTTATCTTTTTCATGGGCCTGCGCGCGTGCCGCCGGCGACGATGACCGGAATTCTCACGCGATCGGCCTCCATGCGTGCCCCTCGCGCGCGAGCAACTCGTCGGCCGCCTTCGGGCCCGAACTGCCGGCTGCGTAATTGGGGAAACCGCGCGGACGACTGTTCGCCCATACCTCAAGCACCGGCATCAAGAGTCGCCATGCCGCCTCGACCTGGTCCTCGCGCACAAAGAGTGTCGGATCATTGTCCATCACATCCCGGAGCAAAGTCTCGTAGGCGTCGGGCGACGGGACCCCGAAGCTCTCCTCATAACCGAACCGCATCTCCACCGGGCGCAACAGCATCCTGGGCCCCGGGTACTTGGCCTGAAAGCATAACGTAATGCCTTCCTCGGGTTGGATCGCCAGGACAAGGCACGATGGGTGCCAGTCACGGCCGGCCTCGGGCGGGAAGGACTGATGCGGCGCCGCGCGGAACTGGACGGCAATTTCCGAGACTTGCCGGGGCAGGCGCTTGCCCGTGCGGAGATAGAATGGAACGCCCTGCCAGCGCCAGTTGTCTATGAATAACTTCAGGGCCGCAAAGGTTTCCGTTTGTGATTGAGGCGAAATATCGTCCTCCCGGCGATAACCGCGAACGGGCTTGCCATCGAGACGGCCGATGCCGTACTGCCCGCGCACAGCGCAATCACGCACCGCGCCGGCGCGGATGGGGCACACGGCGTGAAGAACGTCCACTTTCTTATTGCGAATCTCGTCGGCATTGAACGAGACCATCGGTTCCATGGCCACGAGACAGAGGAGTTGCATGAGGTGACTCTGCACCATGTCGCGCAGGGCGCCCGCGTGGTCGTAATAGCCGCCGCGTTCCTCGACGCCCACCTGTTCGGCCACGGTGATAGTCACGTAATCCACGTAACGCCGGTTCCAAATCGGCTCGAAGAGCGGATTGGCGAAGCGGAAGGCCAGGATGTTCTGCACCGTCTCTTTGCCCAGGTAGTGATCGATGCGGAAAATCTGAGATTCGTGGAAACTCTCCGTGAGCGTTCGATTCAGCTTCCGCGCGGAGTCCAGGTCATGGCCGATCGGCTTCTCCACCACAATCCGGGCGCGCGCGCGATCCCGATTCAGCCCCGCAGTTGCCAGCATTTTCGGGATCACTCCGAACAAAACCGGCGGCGTTGCCATGTGAAAAATGCGGGTGGCCTTCATCTTCCAGTCTTTCTCCAGTTTCGCGCATCTCTTTTCCAGATTGGAGTACGTTGCAGGGTCGCTGTAATCTCCCTGTTGATAGGTGACGTGCTCGGCGAAGTCGTTCCAGTCCGTGCTTTTCACCTTCCCTTTCCGCGAGAACCGCTTCACGCCGGCGAGGTAGCGTTCGCGCAGCTTCGCGTCGCGGAACGGGGAACGACCCACGCCGATGATCGCAAACTGTTTCGGCATCCGCCCGTCCCGGTGCAGGTCGAACAAGGACGGCACTAACTTGCGCCAGGTCAAGTCACCCGTACCGCCGAAAATCACAACAATGGCCGGTGGAACATCCATGGCGCCTCATTCTTTCTCGCACTGGGTCTGGATCGAACCATTGATTTCCGTTCTCAGGCGTCCTGTGTAGGCGGCGAGCGGACGCATCCCGTCCACAGGCAGCTTCGCGGCCAACTCCGCCATCTTCGCGGTGGTCCCCGGCAGCTTCAGGTCCGGCGCCAACTCGCTCATGGGAACGGCCAGGAAGGGCCGGCGCGCGATCTGAGGGTCCGGAAGCACAAGCTCTCGGGTGTCCATGACCAGGTTGCCGTAAAGGATCAAATCGAGGTCAATGGTCCGCGGGGCATACTTGTCTGCAGTCCGCCGCCTTCCGAGGTCGGCCTCAATGCGCCGGAGTACCTGGGATTTCAATTTCTGCGGGCGCATCTCCGTCCGGATTTCCACGACGCAGTTGTAGAACGAAGGCTGGCCGGGCCGGCCTTCCGGTTCGGTGCGGTAGACGGTGGAAATCGCGACGATGGGCGCGCGCAAGGCCAGCGCGCGCAGGGCGGCGCGCACATTCAGGCTGGGTTTGATGTTCGATCCGACCGCCACGAACGCTCGCGTCATGTCGTGCGCCTTACCCGGCTCACTCCTGGTCACGTCTCTCGCTCGCGCATGATCTCAACGCCCACGCTCCGGGCAAAGCGGAGCGCCGAAGGCTTGTCCACTCGCACCTGGACTTTAACGACGCCGGGCGTCGCCAGGCAGACGTTCGCAATCGCCTCCGCCAGCGCTTCGAGCAGGAAGTATTTCGAATCCTCGACGAGCGCCAGCACACGCTTCTTGATGCCGCGATAGTCTACGGCGTCTTCGAACCTGTCCGTTCGTCCGGGCGTTCTGAAGTCGGCGTAAACGGAAAGGTTGATCGTCACGTCCTGCTTCTCGCGCCGCTCGTCTTCGTTCACCCCGACAATGCAGCGGGCGCGAAGATCAGTAATGATGATCCGGTCCACGGTCCAGCTCCAAAAGGCGCCGGCCTCCGTCCACAAAGATGACCTGGCCGGTCACAAAGTCGCTCCTGAGCAGATACATCACCGCGTCGGCGATATCGCCCGGATTTCCGTGCCGCTTGAGAGGAAGGCCCTTCGCAAGCTCGTCAAGGTAAGCCTCATCCTTCCCCGGCGGCGGAAGGATCAGCCCGGGAGCGACGCCGTTCACCGCGATGCCCGGCGCGAATTCGACGGCCATCATCTCCGTCAAAGCCGCGAGCGCCCGCTTGCTGAGGATGTAGGCGACATGGGACATATCCAACCCGGCAATCCGGGAATCGAGCATGTTGACGATTCTCCCGCGGCCCGTTCGACCATGCTCAGGGCCGCCCTGAGGCAACTCGAATGGGCGGCCGACCCGGCGGGCGAATTCCCTGCTAAGCGCCAGCGGCGCCCACGCGTTGACCTGCATGAGGCGCGTCAGCCCCGCGAAGTCCATATCCTGAATCGTGCTGGGAAGGAAGAGCGACGCGCTGTTCACCAGGATGTCCAGCGATCCGGCCGCAGCGAGCGCGTCCGGAATCAGCCGCGCCGGCGCCTCGGCGTCGTCAAAATCCGCCTTGACGAGCCACGCTTTCACGCCGCGTGCGACGAGTTCCGTGCGAAGTTTTCCCGCCTCCTCGACTGACTCCCGATAGTGAACGATCACGTTCGCCCCGGCATCCGCCAAGGCCAGCGCGATCTCGCGACCGAGCCGCTTCGCCGCGCCCGTCACCAGAGCCGTCTTCCCGTTGAGCCGGTCCTTGCTCATCAACGATTCGCCTTGCCGGACGATGCGCCTGCCGTCAACTGATTGATCCTCGCAGCCATAATGAAGTCGTTCTGGGACAACCCGCCGATTTTGTGCGTCGTGAGGACGAGCCGGACGGTCTTGTACGAGATGAAAATATCCGGATGATGCCCCTGGCCCTCGGCGATATCGGCCGCCTTGTTCACGAAAGACATCGCCTCGCGGAAGTCCTTGAATTGGAACTCCCTCTTGATCGCCGCGCCTTCCAGCGACCAGTTGGGCACGCCGCGGATCATCTCCTCCGCCTGCGCCGGTGAGAGGGGTGTATCTCCGGCCTTGGGAGGTTTGCAGGTCTGATCCGAAAGAGCCATGACGGCCTCCTCTCCTTTATTAACTGCGCCGCGCGGACCGCCGAGACACGCTCAGGCCAGACGCTCGTCCGCGCCGGCCCCGCGGCGGATCAAGGCGCGCGCCGCCTCCACCTTTTCCCAGACGTTGCACATCATGGCTCCGCGAATCTTGCCGTCGCGCAGGTAATAAATGGTGCCGGTGTCGAAGGGCTTCTGCCAATCCGCGCGGGTCTCCATCCGCGAGTTGACCTCGCCGACGGCTTCGTACCCGAACTCGAAGAGATCGGAGAAGAAGTACGGCATGTAGGTGAAGGCGTCGTGCGCGCCGGCCATATTTCGCCCGGCATGTTTGCCCTGGTTAAGGGCATTGTCCCAGTGCTCCATGCGCGCCTGTTGCCCGAGCGCCTGATACGGGAACCGGGCGTTGTCGCCGGCGGCATGGATGTCCGGATGAGCGGTCTGGAGATACTCGTTGACGAGGATGCCGTCGCCCGTGGCCAGGCCGGCACGTTCGGCCAGTTCGACGGCGGGTTTGACGCCGACGCCGACAATCAACAGGTCGGACTCGACCTTCCCGCCGCCGGTCTGGACGACGAACTGCGAACCCTTCCGCTCAAAGGACGCAGGCTTCTGCCCTTTGAGAATTCGGATGCCTCGGCTCTGAAAGAGACGCTCCATGGCCAGTCCCAGGTCCTCCGGAAACACCCGGCCGCAGAGATGACCGGAGGGGTAAATCATGGTGACTTTCAACTTGTTGATGCAGAGTGCGGCGGCCATTTCCGATCCGATAAACCCGCCGCCGATGATCACCGCCGACTTGCCTTCCGCCGCCTCCAGTCTCATGCGCTGATAGTCGTCAAGGGTTCGATAGTAGCAGATTCCGGGCAGGTCGCCGCCGGGAATCGGGAGGAGTTGCGGCGTGGCGCCGGTCGCCAGGAGCAGTTTCTCGAACCGGTGGCGGTCCCCATTGCTGTCGGCGACCGTTTTGCTCTTCACGTCCAGCGCCACGACGCGCCTGCCCGCGAACAACGTGACGCCGTTTCGATCATAGAAAGCGCGGTCGTGAAGGAAAATGTCCTTGACCTGCTTCTTTCCGAACCAGAGCTTCTTGGAGAGCGGCGGCCGGTCGTAAGGCAGATGTTCCTCCGCGCCGATGATCGCGACGGAGCGCTTCGCGTCGCGCTCGCGGATTCCCTCGACGGCCGATGCGCCCGCCAATCCTCCGCCGACGATCAGGTAATCACACGCGTGCTCCGTCATGGCAGGCCCCTTCCAATTCGGCGTCCCGTCGCCGGGCGACGGGAAGCCTGGTCCGTCACCGCGTCAGCCGGCACGCCACGAGGAACTCCTCGCGCAGGGCCGGGTTCTTTTCATATTCCCCGCGCCAGTTCGTCGTGCGCGTGGTAGGAGTCATTTCCCGGACTCCCCGCATCTCCACGCAAAGATGGTGCGCTTCCAGGTAAACCGCAACGCCGTGCGGCTGCATCATGGTTTTGAGGGTGTCTGCAATCTGCTGGCCGATTCTCTCCTGAACGGCGAACCTCCTCGCGAATATCCGCACGAGACGGGTCAGCTTGGATATCCCGATAATGTGCTCGTGAGGGATGTACCCGACATACGCCTGGCCGTAGAACGGCAATGCGTGGTGCTCGCACAGGGCGATAAACGGGATCGGCCCTTCGACCACCTGGCTCAACTGGCAGTCCGAGCCGCCCCGGCATTCCGTGTCGAACGCCTTGATCAGCTTCGGATCGCCCTCATAGCCCTCGGTCGCGTCATAGAGCGCCCGGAGAAACCGGTGCGGCGTCTCTGCGGTCGAAGGGGTATTCAGGTTCATGCCCAGGGCGGCGAGTATCTCGGCCGCATAGCCCTCGAATTTCCGCATTTGCTCTTCAGAAATCCGCCTCGGCTGCATGAACAGCGTGGCGTCAATTTCCTGTGCGTTGGTCCCGTGGTCGCCGGACATCGCGTCCTCCTCCAATTCGTTTTCCGAGGGGCGAAGAGGGGCCATCCGTTCGTCGCTGAGAGGGGCGGTTTACCGCTCCCGTCCTGGCCCACCAGGAAGAGCGCCTGCGCGCGAGTCCCCGCTCAACAATTCAACCTATCACGGCCGCACGCCGAAAACAAGCCGCGCGACGGGTGATCCGGTCAGGCCGATTCAAGGTGCGGATCCCCTTGCGTCCCTCGCTCCTTTCCACAACCGGCGGAGCTTCCCGCCCAGGAACTGCCCCAGGAAGAAAGCGCCGACCAGCGCCGGAAAGGTGGCGAGACTCCAGCCCAGCTTAGACAGAATGCGCAGACCGATGCCGATGATCACCGGGACATGCACGGCCAAAAACCAGGAAAGCGAAAACTTCCTAACCCCGGCTCTCCAGAAGCCGAAGGGGACGTTAATCACCAATATTACAAGCAGCAGTTCCCAGCGGGTAAGCATGTCGGGCGGAACCTGTCCTTCCAGTGCGTTCGTCAAACGCCTTTTACGGCAAGATGCGTTCCTCACGGGTGACGAAAAACTTTGTTTTTTCCAAGTCGGCAAAGAGCAGTTCGTCGGGCCGTATTTTCGCCAGGTACTCCGGGTGCTGGAAGAATGCCTCTTTATCTGCGACGCTGTCAAACCAGACCTCCGCCGTGCCATCATAGGGCGCGTCGCCGGAGACGTATTCCTCTGGCACGGTGTGGCATTGGACGTACTTGCGGATGTAGCGCCGGCATACGGGTGTAGTCTTTATCAAGTTGGCGTGGACGGTGCTCCAGTGGTTGTGGAATTCCTCAACGCTCATGCCCTGCCTTCTCTTCACGGCGACAATCAACTTCAACATATTTGCTCCTTGATGCCTGACCGCCGCGGGAGGACGTCCGTATGGCAAACGCCCGTTAAAAAGAAGACGGCTCGACGCTTTCACGTCGAACCGCCTTACTTCGATCCGGCCGTCTGGGTTTGCCCCCGCACATCATCCCGCATTCCCTGACGTCCAGTTCTCGCCCCACATTCGGCATTGTATCAAGCCGACGGCGCTGATCAATCGGGCGCCTCCCCGTTCTTCGCATAGGGCAAACTCCGATGCAGCGCGGGCGCACTCAGCCTCCAGCCCCGACACACCGTCACGCCTTCCCAAGCCGGGCAGGCGATGGGCGCCTTAATCCGTGGACGGACTGCCACCGTCTCAATGCCCGGCCAGTTCGTACGCGAGTTGGTGGTACTTCTCGTGAACGCCTTCGCCGATCTCTTCGGCCTCCACCCGGTCGAACGCCTTCACCATGTCCCGGCACTCTTTGGGGGTGAGCAGGCGGTCGGCTATTGCGAAGAGAACGCCTTCTTCCTTCTCAATGTGCGCGCGAAGCAACGCCGCGTACGCCAGAAGCGCGTCTGCCGCTGCTGCGGCGGCGTCGCGGCGGCCCGCCTTGAGGCCGGGCAGCGCGGCGGCGATGGCCCGGACCTGACCTCGGCCCGCGTCGTGCTCGGACAGCATCACGCCGATCGGGCCGCCCTCCCTCGGCACGCCGTGTCTCTCCAGCGCCGGGAAGAGATGCCGCTCCTCCTTCGCGTGATGGCAGCGGTCCACAAACATCTTGAAGAAGTCGGCCATCTTCTCGACCGTCTGCGCGTCACAGGCGCCTTTTTTTCGAGCGGCGGTCCCTTCGCGCTCGGCGCCTTTCAGCACCAGGAGGATGATCTGGTGTTCGTGCTTCAGGATTTCAGTCGGCGTCATAGTCGCTCCTTCAGAGGCCCAAATCGGACAGCCCGGGATGATCGTCGGGCTGGCGGCCCAGCGGCCAACGGTATTTGCGGTCCGACTCCTTGATCGGCAGATCGTTGATGCTGGCGATGCGGCGGCGCATGAGTCCGTGATCGTCGAACTCCCAATTCTCATTGCCATAGGAGCGGAACCAGTTGCCCGAGTCGTCGTGCCATTCATAGGCGAAACGCACCGAGATGCGCGCTTCATGAAAAGCCCATAGCTCTTTGATCAGCCGATAATCCAGCTCTTTCGCCCACTTGCGGGTGAGGAACTGCACAATGGCCTCGCGCCCGGAGATAAACTCGGCGCGATTGCGCCAGGCGCTGTCCACGGTGTAGGCCAGAGAAACCCTGACCGGGTCGCGCGTGTTCCAGGCGTCCTCGGCCATGCGCACTTTCTGCGTTGCGCTTGCCTGATTGAAGGGTGGAACAGGCGAGCGGGTATTCTGCGTCTCTGACATTTTATTCTCCCGGGTCCGCTTTAGGCGGCGCGTCGTTTTGGCCTATGCCGAAATGGAAGACCAAGTGTCCGCCGAGGGCTGCGAGAATGAACAGCACGAGCGACGCCACGGCCAATGTCGGGATTGCGCCCGCAGCCACCACATTCAAGCTACCTGCCGTGGCGGCCGCCGTCAACAACAATTCTCGCGTTCCTTATCCTCGGAGTTCACCGGAGCACGAGAGTCGCCCGTTGATTTCGCAAGGCGTCTGCATCTCTCTCGCCCGGCTGAAGGCGCGCGCCGTAGCGGCCATCGCCCAGGATTGCGGCCTTGCGATTTGCCCGTCCGCGGGCTTGACTCTGCGGCCGCATGATGCTCCAATGAAATCAGCGGGCGCAGGGGCATGTGCAGGGCATGGGGCAAAAGGAGGCATGCAATGGCCGGGCATTTCACTCACGCGGCGTTGATTGTTTTGGTGGCGGCGGTCCTGCCGATTGCCGGCGCAGGATGCGGCGACAGTGGGCACGGCTCAACGGCGGCAGCAGCGGAATCCGCGCAGGCGAAGGTCTATTCGAAGGACTTCTTCGGCCCCTGGAATGCCAATGTGGCGAAAGCCCACCTGCCGCAGATCACCTGTGAAAAGGCAGGCGACGGGCTGAAAGTCACGGTCAAGGTTGACAACCACCCGATGAATGCGGAAGTCCCTCACTACATCATGTGGATCAGGATCGAGGACGGCAAGGGTAACGTACTGGGTAGGAAGGACTTCGTGGCCACCGATCCGGCGCCCATCGCGACGTTCGAGCTGAAGACCCTGCCGGACAAGATCGTGGCTTTCGAGCGCTGTAATATCCACGGCACTTGGACAAGCGAGACGGACGTCAAGTGACGCGGGGGCGCCTGCCTGAAACGGGGTTGCGTATGAAGACCGGGACGACCGTGGCGATTACCCTGGGCGCGGCAGCCGTCCTGTCGGCGGCCGGTGCGCTCATCGTCATCGCGACCGGCGCGTACAACGTGGCGGCCACCTCGCCGCATTCCAAACCGGTCGAGTGGGTCCTCGGCACGACGATGGACCGTTCCGTCGAGGTGCGCGCAGCTCGGCTAATTCCTCCGGAGGCGGCGCTGAAGGCGACTGGAAGGGCGGGCTTTCAGGAATTCGACGATAACCTGTGCGTCATGTGTCACGGAGCGCCGGGCGTCGAGGCCACGGGAATCGGCAAGGGGCTTTATCCGTCCGCGCCGGAACTCTCGAAAGCGACCGGCGACCTGAGCATGGCCGAGATCTACTGGATTATCACAAATGGGATCAAAGACACGGGCATGCCGGCCTTCGAGGCGAGCCTTCCGGAAAAAGACAGGTGGCTGATGGCCTCATTCGTGAAGAGGCTGGCCGGCATGTCGGCTAAGGATTACCAAAACCTTAGGCCGGCAGGAGGATGACTAAGTCTACACGCAGTCTGGCCGCTTTCCGCCTGCGCCCCCGTTCTTGCGCCATGCATCACCTGTAGTCGGTCGCCCTCTTCCGCCTGTGTGTCTCCAAGTCGCCCAGACGCGACAACCGCCGTAACGTGCAAGGCGAAGCGGCGACGAGGCCGGCGGCCCATAAAAGTGCAGCGCCATTCAGGATATGAGTTCGTGTTTGACGTCAAAATGTCTCGCCGATGCGGCGAACACCTTGTCTGCGGTCGCAACCGTAAGGCCGTTGGAGAAGGCTATGGCCAGGTGAAGAGCATCGAGCGTCCGCAGCGGAGTATGGAACGTGGCCAGCCAATCGCGGGCCAGCATATAGTCGCGTTGCTCAATGGCAATCATTCGGTAAAAACTGCCGCCGACGTGAGCTTTGAATAGCGAAAGGACTTTCAGCGCATCGTCCTTCGTGAGTTCATTCATGCGAATACGTCGCGCGAGCGCGGAATAGAATTCGATCTCCGACAGGCCGCTGATTGCGACCGTATCCGACCCGGAACAGAGTTTTTGAACCTTCGAGTTCATCGGTTCGGGGAGATACAAGGCCACCAGGACGCTGGTGTCGAGGTAACGCATCAGAATCGCTCCTCGCGGCGCATTTCGATCACGGTTTCACTAAGCGGCTTGCCTTTCAGTTTGATGGACTTGCGGAATTCCGTGAGGTCGGGCAAACGTCTGAGCTGCTTCCGTTCAACCGGACCAATGCAAGCGGTCTCCTTGCCGCGCAGGGTGATGACCACGGATTCACCGCGTGCAGCCGCGCGCACCAAGGCGCCCAGGCGTTTTCGCGCTTCCTTCAGGCTTACGGGTCCCATGCGGGTTCCTCCAGAATGTACACCTTAAGTTTACACTGCAAGCGGCGCGTCGTCAAGCCGCAGAAGTAAGCACATTCAGAAGCGCCGCGTCGTCACGGCGCTGTAGTGACCAGAGCCCCTCAGACGTGACGGCCGAGAGGAAAGATGTATGCTCGCGTCGCCCAAAGACGATCGGACGGCGGCTTTCGGCCCCGCTCCGGCCACGCCGAAGGCTTGGAAACCTGCCCGGAAGCAGTTCTCCACCAGCAGCTTACTTGACAAGTGGAATTCTGTTAACCAGAATACGACATTTGACGGCTGATCGTCGTGCGGAGGAGCTTGGGTGATTGCATGAAGCTGTTTGTGCCAGGACGCATTTGCCTGTTCGGCGAGCACACGGACTGGGCCGGCGGTTATCGCCGCATCAACGCCGACCTGGGCAAGGGCTATACGCTCATCGCCGGAACGAACCAGGGCGTGTACGCCGAAGTGAAGCCCCACCCGACCAAACTGGTCATCCGGTCCACGCTTTCGGACGGCGCGCGCGAGGGATCGTTCGAGATTCCGATGGTGCGCGAAGCGCTTCTCGCGGAGGCCGAGCGCGGCGGCATCTTCAGCTATGCCGCCGGCGTCGCGTACCAGATCCTCACTCACTACCGCGTGCGCGGATTGGAGATTGACAATTACCTGACGGACCTGCCCGTGAAGAAGGGGCTTTCCTCCAGCGCCGCCTTCTGCGTTCTCATTGCGCGCGCCTTCAACCGCATTTATGACCTGAAGATGACCGTGCGCGGCGAAATGGAGTTCGCTTACTCCGGCGAGATCACCACTCCGTCGCGCTGCGGCCGGATGGACCAGGGCTGCGCCTACGGCGGACGCCCGATCCTGATGACCTTCGACGGCGACCGCATTGACGTCGAGGAACTCAAGGTCCCGCGCAACCTGTACTTCGTCATTACCGACCTCGGCGCGGGGAAGGACACCAAGGAGATCCTCTCGAAGCTGAACCGTTGTTATCCGTTCGCGGAGGGCGAACTGCAGCGAGGCGTGCAGAATTACCTCGGCGCGGTCAGCGCGGAGATCACGCACGAAGCCTGCCGGGCGCTGGAGAAGGGCGATGCCGCGCGGATCGGCGAATTGATGCGCAAGGCGCAGGCGGAATTCGACAAGCATCTCCAGCCCGCATGCCCGTCCGAACTCACCGCGCCGGCGCTGCACAAAGTCCTGAGCTACCCGCCGATTCAGCCGCACGTTCTCGGCGGCAAGGGCGTCGGCTCGCAAGGCGACGGCTCCGCGCAGTTCATCGTCAAGGATGAGGAGAGCCAGCTGAAAGTCGTGGAGATCCTCGAGCGGGACCTGCGCCTGTCCTGCCTGAAACTCGTCCTGGCCTCCGGCCCGAAGGTCCGCAAGGCCGTCATTCCGGCCGCGGGGTTCGGCACGCGCCTGTTCCCCGCGTCCAAGGCCGTCAAAAAAGAATTATTTCCCGTCATTGACCGCGACGGCCGCGCCAAGCCCGCGATCCTGGCGATCATCGAGGAAGCGATCGCGTCGGGAATCGAGGAGCTTTGCCTTATCGTCCAGCCGGAGGACCGCGAATTCTTCGAGGATTTCTTCAACAATCCGCCGCGCATCGAGAATTTCAACAGGCTCTCCCGCGAGAACCAGGAATACTGCGGGTACCTGGCGGAAATCGGCCATCGCATCACGCTCGTCGCGCAGACCGCGCAGGAGGGCTTCGGGCACGCGGTCTTCTGCGCCCGCGAGTGGGTCGGGGACGAGCCGTTCCTCCTCATGCTCGGCGACCACCTCTACGCCTCGACCACGGAGACGCCGTGCGCGCGGCAGGTTCTGGACGCGTATGAGCGCCTCGGACAAAGTGTCGTCGGGCTGAAGATCACGCGCGGCGCGGAGATCGGCCACTTCGGCTGCGTCGGGGGCATTTGGCAGACCGAGAACTCCACCCTCTCCGTTACGGAATTTGCGGAGAAGCCCAGCCTGGAATACGCGCAGACGCACCTGGCCGTGGACGGGATCGAAAGCGGGCATTTTCTCACCGTCTTCGGGCAGTACGTGCTCAAGCCGAGGCTCTTCGAAATCCTCGAAGAAAACATCCGCAACAACGTCCGCGAGCGCGGGGAGTTTCAACTGACATCCTGCCTGGACAGGCTGCGACAGGAAGATGGATTCACGGGAATCGTCGTCCAGGGCCGGCGGTTCGACATCGGCCTGCCCGAAGCCTATCGGGAAACGGTCATGGACTTCCGAAACGCGTAGACGCGTCAGCCTCAATGGCGGCAGCGGCAACTAATCCCTACTTACTCACGCGCTTCCTGCGGCCAGAGTAAGGTGGCGCGGGCGGCCACATCGTTCGCGAGGGGCTCGCCTTCCAACCCCTGCATCAATCGCGAGCAGGTCGAATGCGCCGCAGCGCACCGCGAATTGCGCACCGGGTTGGACCGCTTTCCAGCACAGGCTTTTAGCACTTCCGGGGCTTGACAGCACCCCTCGCTCGTGGTAGAAGAAATGAGATGCTATGCTGTGCTACATTGTGCCACACTGTGGTACGCAGTCGGGGCGATGGGCAAACCGGAAGGGCAAACGGCAGGAGGCTGCGTCCGAGAAAGCCGCAACCGCGCGCGTGGAACAGTGCAACCACTAGCTCGAGGAAAATCATGAGCCAATTCAGTTCACGGTGGCCGTTCCTGCAGCTCGGCGTTGGACTGGCGGCGGCTCTCCTTGCGACGGCGATGGTCTCCTGCGCGACCCATGCGCCGTCCAAACCGGCGGCGGAGCAGAAACTCACCGGCCAGGACCTGTATGCCATTAATTGCGGCCGCTGCCATCCGGAACGCTATGCGACGGAGCGTACGGCGGGGCAATGGAAGACGATCATGCTGCACATGCAGGTACGGGCGAATCTCCCTCCAGACCAGGCGAAGGCGGTCCTCAAGTATCTTCAAGAAGACAGCGGCAGGTAATTTTGAGGAGCTTGGCTTATGATGACTCGCTCCCTGATCCTTGAAGCGGCGGCCGCCGTCTGCATCCTGGCAGTCATTCTTCCCCAGCCCGCGGCTGCGGAGGTGTCCGATGACGAGTTCAAGGCGCTGAAGGAGGCCGTTCAGCAGTTGACCCAGCAGCAGCAGGAACTCCTGAAGCAGCACGCGGAAGACCAGAAGCAGCGGGCCGAAGATCGGCAAAAGATCCAGAAATTGGAGGAACAGTTATCCGCGGCTTCGAAGGCGCAGCCGTCCGGCGAAGCGGTCACCGGCGAGCAGTTCAATTCGCTGAAGAGCGCCGTGGACAAGTTGAGCCAGCAGGTTGCCGCCCCACCCAGCGGGCCGTTCGCGCTGCAGGACTTTATGATTGTGGGCGACGCGGAGACCCAGTTCGCGAAGGTCCAGGGGCAGCATGGCGGATTCGCGCTGTTCGATTTTGCGCCGATCTTCCTGCTCCGGGCCTCTGACAAGGTGCTGTTTGAGGCCGGGTTCGACATCAACCTGGTGGATAATCCGCAGGATAATAATACCCCCGGCGCTTCGACATCGCTCACCCTAAGTTTCGCCCAGTTGGATTACCTGCTCAATCAGTACGCGACGCTGGTGTCCGGCTACATGCTGCTGCCCCTGGGCACTTACGCCGAGCGGAACGCGGGCTGGCTGAATAAGTTTCCGGACGACCCGTTCGTGCGTGACTTCATACTGCCGGGCGCCGGCGCGGGCGCACAGGTGCGCGGGGCTGTGCCGTTGGACGCGTCAGGACAGACGCTCGCCTATGCCGCTTATGTCGTTGACGGACCGAGTTCGAGTGTATCCACCGGCGCTCCCGCCGGCTCGCTTGACCTCACGGGCAATGTTGGGATTACGAACAACGGCAAGTTTGCGAATTTGCACGCTTCGCCCAGCGCCGGCGGCCGCGTCGGATGGTTCCTGCCCTGGAAAGGGCATGATCATTACGACCTGGAACTCGGAGTTTCAGGCCAGGACGGCGTTTGGAACAACGCAAATAACGAGTCGTGGGCCGCCGCCGTAGGCGATGCCGCTCTGCACCTCGGCCCTTACTTCGAAGCCAAGGGCGAGTACGTCAATACCTGGGCGGAGACCTCAGACCTCGGGCACATTTACCCGCATGGCTGGTGGGCGCAACTGGGTTACAAGCTGGCGGGCCTGGATCTGGACCTCCCGTTGATCAACGACGTCGAGTTGGTCAGCCGTTATGACGAGATCAGAGACGGGCTTGGAATGAGAACCGAGCGGTACTCATTCGGTTATGTCTACTACCTTACGAACACGCTGCATTTCATCGGCGATTACGAAATCATCAACGGCAACAGTCAGGCGGTGATTCCTTCGGCCAACCAGTTGATCTTCCAGCTCACCTACGGGTTCTAATGGAAGCGAGGCAAGAAACATGCGCATGAAATCGGTACTGCCGCCCCTACTTCTTTGCGCCATCGCGTTGAGTTTGAGCGCGCCGGCCCTGGCGCCCGCAGACGAGCCGCTCGACGCTGAGACCAAGGCCCGGGTCGAGCGTTTCGAAAAGGGGCCGGCGACGGTGGACGTCTCAAAGTATCCGCAGGGCATCCAGGACAACTACCAGGTCTTCGCCGAAAAGTGCACGCAGTGCCACAAGCTCAGCCGCCCGATCAACTCCGACTACGCGCTCCCGGCCGAGTGGGAGCGCTACGTGAAGCGGATGATGCACAAGCCAGGCTCGGGCATCGGCAGCAGCGAAGGCAAGAAGATTTTCGACTTCCTGGTGTATGACTCCAGCGTGCGCAAGAAGGCGATGGTGGACGAGAAGCTGGCCAAGGCGACCCCCGAAGAAAAGACCGCCGCGGAAGCGAAGATCGCGGAAATCCACGCGAAGTACGACAGCAAGTAAGGTGCAGCAACGGCGAATGGAGCGCGGCGATGCCGAAAACTTACCCCGTCGAGATCCCGACCGCGGGTTACTTTGAGCGGCAGGTCCTCTGCCGCGAGGGGTGCCCGGTCCGCACCGACGCGGGCGGCTACGTCCAGGCCATCGCCGAGGGGCGGTACGAGGACGCCTACATTCTGGCCCGCACGCCCAACCCATTCGCCTCCATCTGCGGCCGGGTCTGCGCGGCGCCGTGCGAAGCCAAATGCCGGCGCAGCGCGCTGGATGCGGCCATTTCCATCCGCGCGTTGAAGCGGTTCGTCTGCGAGCGCTTCGGCGTCGAGTCGGCCCATTTCGATCTGGGCCGCGTATATCCGCAGGCGCGCGAGCCGAACCGGCGGCGCGTCGGCGAACGTCGCAAGGTCGCGGTGGTCGGCGCGGGACCGGCGGGCCTGTCGTGCGCTCACGAACTGGCGCTGCTCGGGTTCTCCGCGACGGTGTTCGAGGCGCAGCCCATTTCCGGCGGCATGCTCGTGCT
>Ga0187876_1000278_pt1 | contig 54471 bp, 43 predicted proteins | sample June2016WEW_17_4_FD_133000 | JGI IMG/M metagenome (GOLD analysis project Ga0187876, IMG submission 133000) | Peatland microbial communities from SPRUCE experiment site at the Marcell Experimental Forest, Minnesota, USA - June2016WEW_17_40 | ecosystem: Environmental > Terrestrial > Soil >... | reverse complement strand
GCATCCTGCCCCACCAGGAAGCCGCGCGGGCCGGTACGTCCTCTGCCGTTGCTGCGTCCCACCTACCGCCGCTGAACCGATTTTCATCCCTTTGGGAGGGCCGCTGGCCCATCGGCACTCCCTCACGGTCGTGGCTCTGAAGGGAGCGGTTGCCGGCGATTAAACGCGGTCATTTCCTGACACCCTCAGGACATTCCAATCGGACCTTAATATCGCTTGCATTCGACGCGGTTGAGCGGTAGGCTATCCATAAAGGATTTATGGGAGCGCAAGAAAAGCCCGGGGATTTGGTTCAGGGGACGCTCGACATGCTGGTGCTGAAGACGCTGGCCCAAGGCGCCTTGCATGGCTACGCCATTGCCGAATTCATCCAGACAACCTCCAACAACGTGCTGCGCGTCGAGGAGGGCGCGCTGTATCCGGCGCTGCATCGTCTCGAACTGCGGGGGCTGCTGGCTTCGGAATGGGGCGTATCGGAAAACAACCGGCGCGCCAAATACTACCGGCTGACCGCCGCGGGGCGGAAGCATCTGGCCGCGGAATCCGAGCACTGGGGCCGGATGACCTCGGCGATTGCATTGATCATGGATACCGCGTAGGAGGCTCACGTGCTGCTCGAACGCATCAGCGCGCTTTGGTTGCGAGCCCAGGCGCTGATCCATCGGCGCAGGCTGGACCGCGACCTGGATGAGGAACTCGCGTTTCACCTGGCGATGCGCGCCGAAAAACACGGCGACGATGCGACGGCGCGCACAGAGGCAAGACGCCAATTTGGAAACGCGAAGCGGATTCGCGAGACCTGCCGCGAGCTGTGGACGTTCGCCGCTATCGAGGCGCTCTGGCAGGACTTGCGCTATGCAGCCCGGACACTGGCGAAGACGCCGGCGTTTAGCATGGTGGCAATCCTTTCGCTCGCGCTGGGCATCGGAGTCAACGCGGCGCTTTTCAGCCTGACGGATGCCATGCTGCTGCGCGCGTTGCCGGTAAAGAACCCGCAAGAGCTGGTGGAGTTCGTCAGAAAGAGCCCCGGCGGCTCGATGATGACTAATCTGCCCTATCCGGTCTTCGACCGTTTTCGGGAAGACCACAGCGCGGTGGTGGACGTTTTCGCTTTTTGCGATTCGATCCTCGCGTTCCGGGCCGGCGGCATGACGGAACCCGCCATGGCGCATGAAGTCTCGGGCTCCTTTTTTTCGTCGCTGGGAGTCCAGCCTCTGATGGGACGCACGATCGGCCCCGAGGACGACCGAGTTGGCGCAGCCAATCACGTGGCCGTACTCAGCTACGGGCTTTGGAGCCGGAGGTTCGGAAGAGACCCGGCGATTCTCGGCGCCGGCGTGCATTTGGCGGGCGAACCCGTGACCGTCATCGGCATCATGCCGCCGCAGTTCTTTGGCCCCGATCGAGAGAGGGTTCCGGATCTGTGGATTCCGCTCGCGGCCGACCGAGATCCCGGCGATGTTTGGGTGCTGGGCCGGTTGCGGCCCGGCATCTCGGTCCCGCGCGCACGCGCCCAGCTCGCGCAGCCATTCCACCAGGCGCTGGAAGACGAGCTGAGGCTTCATCCGGAAGGGTGGGACCAGAAGGCATTCCTGGCTTCGAGGCTGTTGGTGAACCGCGCCACGATGGGCACGTCGGGAGTGAGGTGGAACTACTGGGATTACTCGAATACGCTGAAGATCCTGATCGGCCTGACGGGCCTGGTGCTGCTGATTGCGTGCGCCAATATGGCAAATCTGCTGATGGCCCGCTCTGCCGCGCGGTCGCGGGAAATCGGCATTCGGCTGGCGATGGGAGCCGGGCGATGGCGGCTGGTTCGCCAATTGATGACCGAGAACTTACTGCTCTCATTGACCGGCGGCGCACTTGGCGTGTTGGCTGCCGGTTGGGCACACGATCTCATGCTGGGCTTTCTGGTGGACGATCCGGTCAGCGTGGCACTCGGCTTCCGGCTCGACAACCGGCTGCTGGGCTTCGGCCTGGCACTCTCGGTGATGACCGGGTTGTTGTTCGGACTCATGCCTGCGATTCGCGCCACGCGTGCCGGGATGTCCGCTTCCATCCACAGTGCCGGCCGGCAGCGAGGCACGTGGAACATGCCACTCGCCAAGGGACTGCTCGCGGTTCAAATCGGCCTCTCGATGGTCCTGTTAGTCGGCGCGGGCTTGTTCGCACGCAGCTTGAGGAACCTGGGCGTCGCGGACTTGGGGTTCGCGCGCGAGCGCCTGGCGATGATGGATGTTGGCGCGACGGGGAAGACACCTCAGGCGCGGCAACGGTTTTGGATGCAATTGACCAGACGCGTAGCGGCGCTGCCAGGCGTGCACAGCGCGGCGCTGGCCGGAGACGCGGTGTTCGGCAATGGCGGCTGGAACGAGACGGTGTGGATCGAGCGCCCAGGGCAGCCCGCGCAGAAGGCGTACGTGTCGGACAACGTGGTCAGTCCCGGATTCTTTGCGACCGCCGGCATTCCCATCCTCACGGGCCGTGAGTTCGGGGAACAGGACAGCGAGCAATCGCCACTCGTGGCCCTGGTGAACCAGACCTTCGCGCGGCAATTTTTGGGCAACGAAAACCCGATCGGAAGGCGCTTCGGCGATGCTGACAGGGCATCGAACGGCTGGTACGAGATTGTGGGTGTAGTGGGCGATGCCAAGTATGGCACCGTCCGCGAGCGGCCGCGGGCGATGGTGTTTTATCCGATGTGGCAGAAGCCGGCGAGGACCTCCTCGGTGCTGCACGTGCGAACGGCGGTTGAACCCACCGCGGTGGCGCCGTCAATCCAACGCGAAATCCAAGCCCTCGACAGCGAGGCGATGATCAGCGAGATCAGAACCTTGCCCCAGGTGATTCGAAGCCAATTGCGCGAGGACCGCATGTTCGCCACGCTGGCAAGTTTCTTTGCCCTGCTGGCGCTGGCGCTGGGTGCGATCGGCATTTACGGAATCGTGGCGTACCGCGTGGCGCGCCGCACGGCCGAAATCGGAGTGCGCATGGCCCTGGGCGCACAGAAGAGCGACGTGCTATGGCTGATCATGCGAGAAACCCTGGTCCTGCTTGCTGCCGGAGCTGCCATCGGCATACCGGCAGCGCTAGCGGCGGCGCGGCTGGTCAAGAGCCAGTTGTTTGCTTTGGATCCGTGGGACCCACTGACGATCGCCGCCGCCTCGGTGGTTCTGTTCGCCGCCGGTGCCTTAGCCGGTTTCCTTCCTGCCCAGCGAGCTGCGTCCGTTGAGCCGACGGTGGCTTTGCGCAGCGAGTAGAAAAGTTGCAGTGGCTTGATGGGCGGCCGAAGGGGAGCGGCCGGCGATCAACAGCCCGATTCAGGGTTGAACGCCGGCCGCCGCCTTGAGCGCCGTCGCAGGCTACAAAGAGCGCAGGAAGTCCAGTAGTTCCTGCTGCTGCGATGACCGGAGTTTATTGAAGTTGTTAATCACCTGGTTCGCCTCCGAAGCGCACGACTGGCTACCCCCGCCACCACCGCCGCCGCTGCCCGACCGGGATAAATCTTGGGTCTTTTCTGCGGAAAACCGCCAAAGTTACATAGTAAGTGTGGCCTGCCTATTCCTTTGGACCTATGCCGAGGGTTTTCATTTTGCGATAGAGGTTGCTGCGCTCGAGGCCGAGCAACTCGGCGGTGCGGGTGACGTTGCCGCTGGTCTCTTCGAGTTTCTTGAGGATGTAGTCGCGCTCGGCGGCTTCGCGCACTTCTTGCAGGCTGCCGAAGCGGTCGAGCGGGCGGTCCTGCGGCTTGCGGGTGCCGGCGAGGGGAATGTGGCGCGAATCTATGCGGACCTGGGGATTCAAAATGACGATGCGCTCGATCAGGTTCTTGAGCTCGCGCACATTGCCGGGCCAGTGGTAATCGGCGAGCACGCGGTATGCCTCCGAGGTCAGCTCCTTGGGCTTGCGGCCGTAGGCAGTGGTGAACTCGCGAAGGAAAAAGTCCGCCAGCAGCGGGATATCCTCGCGGCGATCGCGCAGCGGCGGCACAGAGAAGGGAATCACGTTGAGCCGGTAGAAGAGGTCCTCGCGGAAATTGCCGCGCTCGATTTCCTCTTCCAGGTTCTTATTGGTGGCGGCGACCACGCGCACGTCCACCTGCACACTGCCGGGCCCGCCCACCGGTTCGAAGCGCTGCTCTTCGAGCGCGCGCAGCACCTTGGACTGGGTGCGCAGGCTCATATCGCCGACTTCGTCGAGAAACAACGTGCCGCCGTCGGCCTTTTGAAACTTGCCGACCTTATCTTCGTGGGCGCTGGTGAAGCTGCCCTTGGTGTGGCCGAACAGCTCGCTTTCGATCAGCTCTTCGGGAATGGCGGCGCAGTTGACTTCGACGAACGGCTCGGCGGCGCGCGGGCTGAGGGAGTGGATGGCGTGGGCCACCAGCTCCTTGCCGGTGCCGCTTTCGCCATAGATGAGCACGCGGCCGTTGGTGGCGGCCATCAATGAAAGTTGCTGACGCAGCGCCTTCATGGGGACGCTTTCGCCGATGATGCTGTGGCGCGCGGTGGTGTCCTGTTTCAATTCGCGGTTTTCGATCGCCAGGGCGCGGTGCGCCAGCGCGTTCTTGACGACAACCGAGATTTTGTCGATGGAGAGCGGCTTTTCCAGAAAATCGAAAGCGCCCAGCTTGGTAGCCTTGACCGCGGCCTCGATGCTGCCGTGGCCGGAGATCACCACTACCTCAGGCCGCTCGGCAAACGGCGTTGCCTGGATGCGCTCCAGGACTTCCATGCCGTCGATGCCGGGCAGCCAGATATCGAGCAGCACCAGTTCGAAGCCGGCGCCGGGGAGGGCGGCGAGGCAGGCTTCGCCGCTTTCCGCCGTTTCCACCCGATAGCCGTCGTCCTCAAGCACGCCGGCGAGCGAGCGGCGGATCTCCGGCTCGTCATCCACCACCAGGATGCGCCGCTGCTTCATGCTTTCACAGGGGCCGCAGGCGGCGGCTGCGGCACGCCAGTCTCTCCACTTTCGGCTTCAACGGCCACCGGAATCTCGACGGTAAAGCGCGCGCCTGCCGGCTGGTTGTCTTCCACGCGGATATGCGCGTTGTGATCGGCCACGATGCGGCTGACGATGGCCAGGCCGAGTCCCGTGCCGCGCCGCTTGGTGGAGAAATAAGGCAGGAACAGTTTTTCCTTTTCGTCCGGGCTGACGCCGCAGCCCGAGTCGGCCACGACCAGCTCGACGGTGTCGGCCAGGCCGGTCTGAGTGGCCACGTAAAGATTTTTGACGAGGGAATCCTGCATAGCCTCGGCGGCGTTATCCACCAGGTTCACCACGACGCGCTGGAACTGCTCGCGGTCGAGGTTGACCGGCGGAAGGTCGGGGGCGAAGCTGGTGCGCAAGTTGATGCCGTCCAGGCGGCCTTGAAAAATGGCCAGCGCCTCGCGCGTGACTTCGTTGAGGTCGGAGCGCACCGGTTGCGCGGCGGGGAAGCGCGCGAACTGCGAGAATTCGTCCACCAGGGTCTTGACGGATTCGACCGAGCGGCTGATGGTTTGCGCGCACTCATCGAGGATGTGGCGCGGCGCGGCGGCCAGATCCAGGCGGTCAATCTGCCGCGCCATGCGTTCGGCGGAGAGGGCGATGGGAGTAAGCGGGTTCTTGATTTCGTGCGCTACGCGCCGCGCCACTTCGTGCCAGGCCGCGGCCTTTTGCGCGCGCAGCAGCTCACTGGTATCCTCGATGACGATTACGAAGCCGGAAGTGACCTTTTCCTCGAGGGCCGCAACCGTAACCGCCAGGTGCTGGTTGCGGATTTCGGTGCGCAGCTCCAACTGGCGCGAAGCGGCGCCGGTGCGGCGGGCGCGTTTCATGAGGTACTTGATTTCGGCGGTGTCCTCGCGCGAAAGCAGGTCTTCCAGGCGGGTGGCTTTTTCCACCTCGGCACCGGGAAAGATCTGGGAGAGCGCGCGATTGACGCGTTGGATGGCGCCGTCGGCGGAGATGGAGATGACGCCGGTGGGGATGCTTTCGAGGATGGCCTCGGTGAAGCGGCGGCGGCGGTCGAGCTCGCGGCTGTTGGCTTCGAGCTCCTGGGTCATCCGGTTGAAGCCGCGCACCAGCGAGCCCAGCTCGTCAGCGGCGCGCACGTTGACGCGGTGCGAGAGGTTGCCCTTGCGGACCTGGCTGGCGGCTTCGGCCAGCGCGGTGATGGGAATGCCGATCTGCTTGGCGAGAAACAGCGCGATCCAGGTAGCCACAAAGAGGACAAACAGCGTGATCAGAGTCATCAGCATGAGACTGACGCGGCGCACCGACCGCGCGTTCTCGTAATTCTCGCGCCACTCGCGCGCCCAGGTGTCGATGGCGGCCTTCTTTTGCGCCATGTCTCCGGGCACCTGAGCGGTCACGGTGACGAATCCCAAAGTCCGTTCTCCCTGGAGAACCGGGTAGGATGCGGCGACCAGACGGTCCACTCTTGGCGGCTGCCGATAGGCTCCCCAGGAATCGAGCGGTGGCCCGCCAGAGGGGCCATAAACAGCCGCCGAGGCGAGCTCATAGCGGACGGCGAAGCGCGCCAGGAAGCCCGGCGCGCGCGCGCCGCCTTCGATCAACTGGCGGACTTCGGGCTGCGCGGCGAGCAGCGCCGCCTGAGCGTCGGTCTCGTCCTGCATCTCCTTGCTGAGCTGGCGGGTAATACTCTCGGCGGCGGTGAGCTCATTGGCGGCCGGCTGGCGAAACCAGGTCGCAATGTTGCGATTCATGACCTCGTAGCTGAACAACACAAGGAAGAATACCGGCACGAAGCTGAGGGCGAGCGCTCCCACCACCAGCTTGGTTTTGATGCGCGATCCTTCGCGGCGGCTCTGGCGCTCGACGTACAGCTTGACGAACTCGCGGGTGAGAATCCAGCCGAGCGTGACCATGAGGAGAAAGATGAGGCTGGAAACGGCCCAGAAGATCAGCGTTTGATTGGGATTGGCGGGGCGGAAGTTGCCCGGGTTGAACGAGCCTTCCCAGACCACCAGGATGACGGAAATCGCCAGCAGGATGGAGAGAGAACCGTAAACCAGGCGCTTTCTCAATGACATTTGCCCTCAGCTCCGATTATACGTGGCTGGCAGTGCGCGGCGCTGGGTTCAGGCAGAACGCCATCGGAGAGGTTAGCGGCGGGTGGCCCGGTGTGGCAGCAGCCCGTCGAGCTGTCATGGTAGACACCACGCCGCTCCACACCAGGAGGGTGCGTGGTACAGCCGAAGGATTGGGGATCTTTTTCGAAGCGCCGACTAGGCGAGCTTACTTCACGCTTTCGACTTTGATGGAGCCGTCAGCCATCTCGCCTGTGATGGTGACTTTCTTGCCGGCGAATTCTTTGACTTTGTCCTGATCGGCGATTTTGACGACCGTGCCATCGTCGGTAACGAGCACTGCGGGCGAACCGCGCTTCATGCATTTCTGCGCGCAGTCCACATTGCCCAGCATTGCCTTGTTGTGGGAGCACGCCTCATCTATGATGTACCCGCTCCACTCCGCAGCCATCGTCGAACCGGCAGCCAGCGCGGCCAACAACATCAACTTTTTCATCTCTTGCCCTCCTGCACCAATCAGTATACGAGTTCCCGCGAAATGGCGCAGCCTTGCGCGAGGTTTACAATTGTCAACTTAGCGGCTGGAAGCCCTGCGGCCGGCCTTGGCTGGCCGGCGACTCACAGAGAGAGTATCGAACAATACGAAGTCGGGCGACGGATAAGTGCGTCCAGGATAGCGCGGGCTGGGCATGCCCGGCGCCTACGGCAGGATGAACCCTGCCCCACCATGCGTGGCACGCCAAGGACCGCCGGCGCTACGGCCCTTTCGCGAGAATGTAGAAACTCGAGGGGCCGGCCTGCCCGGCCCCTACGGCGCATTGTTGCGCCACGAGAGCAAGACGGGGTGCCCGGCCGCCGGCACATGTGCCGCAGGGCGCTAGTAAAATGCGCGGGTTAGTAAAAGAGGTACTTTCGCCACTGTGCGTCGCTTTTGCCCAGCATACGCATGAGATGGCGGCTGGTGTGGAGGCTGAAAGGACGGGGCTGCCGCGCCAATCGCATGCCCGCTTCTTCGGGTGTGCGGTTGCCCTTGCGGTTGTTGCAGTGATGACAGCAGGCCACCAGATTCTCCCATGCCGATTCGCCGGCGCGGGAGCGGGGGACCACGTGGTCCAGGGTCAGCTCCCCCGAGGGCAAGGTACGAGAACAATACTGGCAGGTGTAGCGATCGCGCATCAGGATGTTCTTGCGCGAAAGCGCGCGCGTCTGGTGGGGAATGCGGCGGTACTCCAGCAAGCGGATCACCGACGGCAGGCGCACCGCGGCCCGCGCCGAATGAATGGCGTTCGCCGATTCTTCTTCCGCCGAGGCTACGCCCTTCAGCACCAGCACCAGGGCGCGGCGCGCTGCACAGATGTTGATCGGCTCATAGCTGGCGTTGAGCACCAGCACCGGCTTCTGCAGTCGATCGGCCATTTCAGGACGTTCCCCCCATCACGGATGGACTTGCCCGGAGCGAGGACGGAAAACGGCGGTCGGCCCGCGCCACGGTGAGCAGCGCTACGCGCGCGGCACCGGCGCGTTTCAAGGCGAGCGCGCAGGCAGCGCCGGTCGAACCGGTCGTCATCACATCGTCGATCAGCAGGATCTTGCGGCCCGCCGCCCGGTCCGGCCAGCGGCAGGCGAAGGCGGACGCCACGTTGCGGCGGCGGCCGGTGTTGCTCAGACTCGCTTGCGAGGCGGTGGAGCGCAGACGGCGCAGCAGGCGCGAAACGGGGATGCCGGTGCGCGACGCGATCCGGCGCGACAGCAGGTCCGCCTGGTTGAATCCGCGCTGCCAGCGTTTTCTCCAGTGCAGGGGAACCGGCGCGACGCAGTCGAAGGACTCATCGCGCGGCAGCGCCCGCAGCAGGAAGTCGCCCAACGGGCCGGCGAGCGTCCGCACCTTGCCGTACTTGTAGAGATGGATCAACTGGCGCAGCACGCCGTCGTAGAAACCGAATGAGTAGGCGGCGTCAAAACCGCGAAGTCCGCCGCGGCACAGCGCGCAGCGGCCCTCCTCATCGAGCGGAAAGCGGTTCTGAAAGGGCGTGCGGCAGGAGACGCAGAAGAACTCGGCGTCAAGCGGCGCCGGCTCGCAGAGGCAGGCGGGGCACACCGGAATGCGCGAAACGTCGTGCAACGGCCGGCCGCACACACGGCAATCGTCGGGGAACAAGAGGGAAAAAAAGGCACGCGAGGTTACTCGGAAGATCCGGGGAGCGTAATTCGAGATCAGGGCTTGCCGGCTACTCGAGAAGACCCACCTCCGCTAAGACTTTCATTGTAGCCGAGTTGCAGGGACAAGGGGGACGAGCCGCCGATGGACGCCGATGAACGCGGATGGAAAGGAATTGGAGTATCAACTTTCATCAGCATTAATCGGCGGCTGACCATACTCATCCCAGACTTTTTCAACATCCTCTCAAGCATGCCTCACCTGTGCTATTTCATCTTCGACAGGCCTTGGCTTTCGTCGATCCGCACGCGCTGGTTGGCAGCGACGTTCTGGAAGTGCTGCCGGGCGCCGCTGGGCCAGTCGACTTGCAGGTTGGCGATGGTGTCTTTGCCGAGGCCGAAGGTGAGCGCCAGATCGCTCTGCGAGCAGTAGCTGGAGCCGCTGCGCACCATGTTCCATTGCTTGCCGCCGGCGCTTTCCAAACGCACCACGGCGCCGATGCCATCGCGGTTGGACCTGGTTCCGGCGAGGCGCACCGACAGCCAGTGGTTGCGGTTGCCGCCATCGTTGCGCAGCAAGTGGGCGGGGCCGTTGTTGGTGTTGATGATCAGGTCGAGATCGCCATCGTGGTCGTAATCGGCGTAGGCGGCGCCGCGCGCCACCATCGCCTCGGCGAAAGCCGGGCCGGACTGGGCGCTCACGTTCTCGAATTTGTGGTTGCCCAGATTGCGGAACAACAGCGGCCGCTCGCGGTAGCTCACCTTGGGCTGGACGCGGCCGATCTCGTCTTCGATGTGGCCGTTGGCGGCGAAGATGTCGGGGTAGCCGTCCAGATCGTAGTCGAAGAAGAAGACGCCGAAGGTGAGCGAAAGCAGGCTGGCGCGGCCCACCGTGGAGGAGGGCGCTTCGTCGACGAAGAGGCCGTTGCCCTCGTTGTGATACAGCCCGAGCATCTGGTTGGAGAAGTTGCCCACCAGCAGGCTGGGGCGGCCGGAGCGGTCGTAATCGCCCGCGTCCGCACCCATTGCGCCGCGGGCCACGCCATCCTCGCCGTAGGCTACGCCGGCGATCATGCCTTCTTCTTTGAAGGTGCCGTTGCCCAGGTTGCGGTAGAGCCTGTTGGGCTGCGTGTCATTGGCGACAAAGATATCGGGCCAGCCATCGTTGTTGTAGTCGAGGACGGTGACGCCCAGCGATTTGCTGGTGGGATCGCCCAACCCGGCGCGCTCGGCTACGTCCTCGAAGCGCCCGCCGCCCAGGTTGTGATAGAGGCGGTTGCGCGTGCCCTTGTAAGATTCCGGCGTGCAATACGACTTGGTAACGCCATCGAGAGAGCAGCGCAGATCGCCCTTTTCGGTCCACTGCACGTAGTTGGCGACGAACAAGTCGAGCTTGCCATCGCGGTCGTAGTCCAGCCAGGCGGCGCTGGCGCCGAAATTGGCATTGTGAATGCCGGCCGCTTGGGTGACGTCGCGGAATTTGAAATTGCCTTCGTTGTGAAAGAGGTGGTCGCCGCCGAGCGCGGTGATATAGACGTCGTCGCGGCCGTCATTATCGTAATCGCCGATGGCGACGCCCAAGCCGTAAATGGGGATGTCCAGGCCGCTGCCGGCGGTGACGTCGGTGAAAGTGCCGTTGCGGTTGTTGCGGTAGAGCGCGGCCGTGGAGCGGCGGCCGCGCGGCGTGAAGTCCTTGCCGTTGATGAGCAGGATGTCCGGCCAGCCGTCGCCATCGGCATCGAAGAAAGCGACGCCGGAGCCCATGGTCTCCGGCAGGTACTTCTTGCCGGTGCGGCCGGCGTTGTGGGTGAAGCGGATGCCGGCTTGGGCGGTGACGTCGGTGAACACCACGGCGGGGGGAGCGGGCGCGGCGGCCCAGGCCATGAGGCCCGCCGCGGCCAGCGCGAGGAGGCCCGCCGCGGCGGGAAAAATGAGGCTGCGCTTGGCAACCAACCGCTCCCTCACGGTCGCGGCTCCGATAGCTGGATGCTCTCGTGGTCGTGGATCGGCTGGCGCTCGTTATTATCTTCGGGGCTTCGCATGCGGGCCTTTTCGGTGATGGCCTCCGCCGATTCGTCCGCTTTGAAGCGGCGGAACAGCGTTTCCTCGCGCTCGGCCAGGGCCGTTTCGCCCAAGCCGCGGTAACACAGCATCAGCGTGTAGTGCATCTGCACGTCTTCCGGATCCACCGCGCACACCTGCTTCAGGGTCTCGACGGCGGCGGCGAACTGGCGTTTGAGAAACTGGATGCGCGCAATCTGGTTGAGGACCACGCGGTCGCGCGGATACTTCGAATGCGCCACTTCGAGCGATTCGAGCGCGCCATCGTAATCGCCATCGGCGCGCTGGGTAGCTGCTTCGAAAAACCAGATGCGGCCAAGCTGCGGATCGATCGCCATGGCTTTCGCGATATACGGCTTGGCGGCTTCGGTCTCGCCTTCCTGAATCAGCGCGCGCGCCACGTTGAGCCAGCCATCGGCATATCCCGGTTCGGCTTCGGTCACCTTTTGAAACGCGTATTCGGCGCCCTTCAGATCGCCTTGCAACAATAGGCCGATGCCCCAGTCGTTCCAGCGCTCGCGATCCTGCTTGCGCACCACCGGCTTCCAGGTGGGCTGACCGAGCGGAACGGTGGCGCGCGCCTCGGCCAGGGTGACGATGGGTAGATTCGGGATGCGGCCGCGAATTTCGCCGGAAACGTCGGCCGGGATCGAGGCCGGCAGAAACTGGTATTCGAGACTGTTGTGATCGCGAGTGAGCAAAGCCGGATCCTGCCCCGGTTTGGGTTCGCCGGCGTAGGCGAACTGGGTGTAATACCAGGAGAACTTGCGGTAATTCAGGCGCGCCTTGAAACTGATGGGGCCGCGCACGCCCTTTGGCACGGTCACGAGGTAGTGCACCGTATCGGCCGCACCGGGCGGAATCAGGCGCACATAGAGCGTACTGCGCGCCTGCCAGGCGTTGCGCTTGTCGATGGGGTTGGCGTCGGCGTCAAGCTGATATGAGCGATAGAAGTGCGCGCCCGGATCGACCGGGCCCTTGCCGTTATCCGCCACGTTGCCGCTCCAGAAGATGATGCGGCCATCGGCGTCGCGGGCCTGGAGTTCCAGCCAGACGTCGAAGGCATCGACGGTGCCGGCGGGGAAGAAGTGGCCGATCTTGCGCGTGCGGACCACCACGTCGACGCGCGCCGTTTTGCCGGGTTCGAGCACGGCGCCCGAGACGTCGATCGGCGCCGCGATTTTGCCGACTTCGCGAATCAGCGCCGGCACGGACTGTTCGGCTTCCTCGCCCACGGCGAAACCGGTGTTGGCCGCGACCGTGTTATCGGCGCGGCGCAGCATGGCGGGCTGACCCTTGGTGTCCTCGGCCGGCGAGACGGCGAATATATCCACCGTGATGAATCCCGATTGGAGAAACTTCTTCACATCATCCAACTGGACTTGATCCCGGTTCACGTAGGCTACGGCTGTGTTGGCGGCGGCGAAGCGGTGGGAATGCACCATGCCATCGATGTTGCCGGGATCGTGCGAAGCGACCAGCGGCATGTGGCAATCCTGGCAGATCATCGGCTTGTCGGGATAGTAAAACGATCGCGCGCCCTCGCCGGATACGCCGCTCGCCTGCCAATTGTCGTAATCGTCGAAGCCGCGGAACCAGCGGTATCCATTGACCGGCACGTCGAGATGCACCTTATGGCACGCCGAGCAGAATTCGGCATCCTTCATGAACGGCTTGAGGAAGGTCTGGCGGTGCGGCTGCGGGGCCAGGTAAGTAAGGAACGTGTCCATTGCCTGCAGGTAGCGGTTGTGGCTGGAAGCGATTTCGTGCAGCGGCGGGTACTCCACGGTGAAATCGTTGTTGCCCATGGTGCTGCCCACGTGAACGATGGCGTGGCACGACATGCAGCCGAGGCCGGCCCGCGCCTCCGGCGTATCGATCTGCTCCTTGATGGGCCGGTCGAAACGGCCGTTAAAGAAGACTGCGTGATCGTGACAGCCGGCGCACCACTTGCTGGGGCGGGTGCCGGTGACATCCTGGAAGTATTCGATGGCTTTCCGGTAGAACTGGTTGTTGAACGAGGCGAAGTGGTGCATGGAGCTCGTCCACTGGTCGTAAATATCTTTGTGACATCGGCCGCAGTCTTTCGAATCCATGAAGAAATTCGAGGGGATGATGCGGCCCGTGTTGGTCTGCGCGGATGCTGGAGCGAAGGGCGACCCTGCGCCGGCGCCCTCCTGATCCATCGAAAGCGGAGGCGATGGCGGATTCACGATATGCGCGTTCGGGTCGGGATGAATGCGGGTCCAGGCCGACGAGACGAGCACCAGCAGCACTGCAACGGCGAACGAGGCGCTCACCAGGCGGCGGCTGCGAGGGAGTGCGGCGGCGATCAGCGGCAAAGCTGCGAGAGCCAGTGCGACGTGCAGCCACAGAACCAAACGATGGTCGCGCGTGTTGCCGAAGAACACCAGGTACAGCGCAGGCAGGCCCGCCAGCAGGAACGCCCCGGCCGGCCGTGGATATTTCTTTACGAAACCGGCGGCGGCAGCCATCAGGGCCAGGCCGAGCGCGAGGTGCAGCACCGCGTTGGCCATGTAGAGAATGTTGGCGCGCGGGAATGCAACCAGGTAGCCGCTGTTGACAATCAGCAGAGCCAGTCCGGCGATGGCAGCGCGGATCAGGTTGGTTCTGTTCATGACGAGTTTTTAGGGCGCACCTCCGAAGTGGCGCTGGCAACCGCTCCCTGACGGTCGCGGCTCAGACGCATGGCGCAAACCTGTTCGTTGTATGTGGGGCAGGCCGGCAGCCTGCGGCGGGTTGGCAACCCGCCTGAAGCGCCGATTGCCAACCGGTGCGCAGCTTGTCAGGCTGCCCCGCAGAGCGGCGGCGGAACAGCATTCAACCACGCGATGGACGCGGGCCGGGCCGGGCGTTGCCCGGCTGCACCGATTGGCAATCGGTGCGCAGGTTATCAACCTGCCCCACAGCACCTCGCGCAGTCGCGGTCCACGATACTGCCTGCGCCACGGCTTCATGGGCGCGACTCCGCGGATTCCTGGGCCGGGGCCAAGGGGCGGATCAGGCGCAGGGCGGGGCGCGTCAGGTACTCGCGCTGATATTGGATGTGAGCCGCGTCGGTGGGATAGTGCTCGCCCGCCGGGTACGGATAGCTGCTCATGGCATGGAAGGGAAGCGGCAGCACGGATTGCGAGAACGCGGTGTTGGCGTCGGCGTCTTTGGCCCAGCCGTCCACCAGCAGCAGGAAATCGCGCTTCCATCCAGGCGGCACGGGCGGCAGGCCGGCGGCGCCAAAGCGCAGGCGAATCTCGTCGCCCGAACCCATCACCACCATGCGGTCGTCGGGCTCTCTCAACAGCGTTTGGACCGGGCCATAGCGCGTGTACAAGCCGCGGGTGGGGTTCCACATCGAAGTGAAGCTGACCGTCGAATAATCGAACTGCTCGGGCTGTTTGCGCTGCAGATCGATCAATGGCTTGGAGAAGCCGCGGAAATGGAGATCGGCGGCGGCGAGGTGCATCCGGGTCATGCGCACTTGGGGCGGCGCGTCATCGTCCACCAGGTAAATCTCGTCCCAGTAGACGCACAGGTTGGTGACAATACGCACCTCGCGTGAGGCGGACAGAAACTTGCCGGCGAGATCGACCGCCATGGGCTTCGGTTTGCCGGAGGGCATGCCCATGTCCTTCACCACGGTCTTCCAGTTGCCGGCGGCGTCCTTCACTTGAAGATACGGAAAGACCAGATCGCGGTGCGCTTGCGCGGCGGAGAGGAAAGTGCTGCCATCGGCCCAATCCACCCAGCCGTAGAGAATGAGAGCGGCGCGGTTGGAGCGGGCAGCGTCGCCGAAATCGAGATCCAGATGATGCAGCTCGGCCACGCCGGCCAGGTCGCGGCGGAAAGAATCCGGATAGACGCGATCGCGCCGGAGCACGGCGGCGCGCACATCGTTGCCGTGCGAATCGTGCGCAGACACCGGATAGATTTTGCGCGTGACCCCGAACAGGCGGAACTCAGGAAAGGGCGGCGACTTGAATTTCTCGTTGGTGACGATCTCGGTGCCCGCCGGGTGGTCGAGCGCCATCAGCTTGATCTGGTCGATGTAGGAGACCTCGCGCAATTCTTCGGTGACACGGAGCTCGTAAGCGCCGTCGCGCGGCTGGAGCGATTCGGCCGGAACGGAAACGTACTCCTGGTGATCCACCGGGAAGAATTCGCCATCGCCCGAGCTGGCGCCGAGCGGCGCTACGCCCAGCACGTCGGTGAGGAACTGGAACCGGCTGCCGTTCCAGGTGAAGATCATCGGGCAGGAGCCGGCCAGACGCGGCGCTTCCTTGATGGCATCCACCTTGTTCACCGGCTGGTTGGTTTCGTTCTGCACCAGGCCATTGGGCCAGGTGATGCGCACCGTATCGATCTTTGTGCGATCGCCCAGGCGGAAGACGGCGGGGATGCCCGAGTAAGTCACCTTCTCGTAAGTGGCGCCGGCCTTCACTTCTACCTTGGTGTTGACCGCTGCCTTGGGATTCTTCTCGCCGGTAAGTGCCACCTCGATCCAGTTGCCGTAGTCGGGCGTGAAGTCATGGCCGATGATCAGCGTGCCATCCTTGTCGATGCGCGCGCGGTCGTAGCGTCCATCGCCCTCAAAATCGGCGAGCACTTCACGCGGCGGAAACGGCTCGTCGGGGAGCGCGGGCCGCGGCTCGAATTTGTCCGCGAGGTTGAGCAGCAGCAAGCCGGGCGCGAGAAGGTCGGTGCGTCCGTCGCGGTTCACGTCGCGCGCCACCAGGTGACCGGTGCCGGCGGGCAAAGCGGCCAGCGGCACGGCCTCATAGTGGCCCACCAGGCGGTCGCGGTAGAGCACGCCGGGGCGGTCGTCATAGCTCACCACCAGGTCGAAGCCGGGCGTGTCCGGCTCGAGGTCGAAGCGAACCGCGTCGCGGGCGTGGCCGCTGACAAACGGGAAGCGCGCCGTTTCATCGCTGAAGCCGGCCGCGCCATTGTTGCGCAGCAGCTTCGATTGCGGGCCGATGAGAAACAGGTCTTCGTCGTAATCGTGATCGTAATCGAGCCAAAGGGCGGTGTGATAAACGCCGGCGGCGAGGGCGGCGTGCTTGTGGAAATGGCCGTTGACGTTGCGGTAGAGCACAGCGCCCGCGCGCGTGATCACGCAGAGATCGGGAAAACCATCGTTATCGAAATCGCCGGGGACAATCGACACCACGTCGCGCAAGTCTTCCAGCCCCGAATCCGGCACCGGCGTTTTGCCGTTGCGGAAGAGCTGCGCGCGCCCGCCGCCCCAGGCGATCAGGCTAGGGCGCGGGCCGCCATCGAGATCGAGCGCAACGACACCGGCCTCATCGCCGGTGAATCCGCTGGCGAGCTTCTCGTCGCGATACACCGGAGCGGGCAGGGGAGCGGGCGGCGGCTCATCGATGGGATCGTAAACTTCCGCGTACGAGCACCAGTCCATGTCCTCCGGAACGGCGGCGCCTTCCTGGCGCGCCTTCGCCTCCCGGAACAGGCGCAGCTCGGTGGCGGCATCGGCCAGCCGGTTTGTCTGCCGGTACAGGCCGTAGAGCTGGAAATGCGGCGCGGCCAGCAGCGGGTCCAGGTCGCGCGCGGTCTCAAACTGTTTGATGGCGTCGGCGGTTTCGCCCTTCATTTTGAGGAGCGTGCCGATCTGGTAGTGGGTGACCGGCTCGGTGGGGACCAGCCGCGCCATTCCCTCGAATTCGACCAGCGCCTTATCGAAATCGCTTTGCCGCTTATACGCGACGCCCAGGTTGAACCAGGTGTGCGGCAGCTTGGGGTCCTGCTTCTGCACGGCTTCGAGTTCGGCAATGCCGCGCGGCAGTTCGCCGGCGCGCAACAGCGCCAGGCCGTAATTCAGACGGTCGCGCACCGAGCCGGGCGAAATCTCGAGCGCGGTATGGAATTCCGCGATCGCCTGCGTCTGCGTGGTCGGGTTCTCGTAGAAAGCTTTGCCGAGGTTGCGATGCTCCCAGAGTTGCGTCTCCTGGGCGCGAGTGAGCTGGGCGCGGCTGGGCTGAGAGTGGATGAGCCACGCCCACCCACAGATTGCTATGATTACCAGGAAAACCTTGCCGCGTAGTGGCATTGTGAGACTAGTTCGTAATGGCAGACGCCCTCCTCGACGACACCACCGGTGCCGTCAAAATATCATAGTAGGTCGAGCGCGGCCATAATGGGAACATACTAGTGGAGCAAGGGCGATCTCCTACAATCCGCTTGTTGGCCGGACTGGCGGTGACGCTTTCGGCGGTGACCGTGTACTCGGCGTACACGATTGTGCAACTGCGCAGCCTGGAGCGGCTGCAGGCCTCGATCATCGACCGCAACCGCACCGACTCGCTGCTGCTGCTGCGCATTCAGAACAACCTGAACACGGTGGCGGTGACGATGCGCGACATGCTGGAGGGCAGCGAGCCGTATCCGCTGACCGCGTGGCGGGCGCCGTTTCAACGGATCCGCACCGACCTGGACGACGCGCTGGAGCTGGAAAGCCGGTCTTCGCCGCTAGACCACGGCTCCGACCAGCGCACCTATCTCGTAAGCAGTGTGCACCAGTTCTGGGATGCGCTGGACCGCGTTTTTGCACTGGCTGCCACCGAGCCCAACAAGGCGCGCGACCTGATCCGCATTTCTCTCGAAGCGCGGCAGGAGGCGCTGAGCACGGCCGTGGCGCGCCTGCTGGTATCGAACAACGAGAGCGAGCAGGAAGCCGCCGAGCGCACGCAGGCCATTTACACGCGGGCCAAGCGCAATGTTTACATTTTTCTCGCGGCGGTGCTGATTGTGGTGGTGCTCACCAGCATCTACCTGATGGTCTACAACCGGCGGATGTTCCAGCACGTGGCGACGCTTTCCGAGCGGCGCAGCGAGCTGGCGCGGCAGTTGATTTCGATGCAGGAAAACACTTTCCGCTCGATCTCGCGCGAGCTGCACGACGAGTTCGGGCAGATCCTCACCGCCGTCGGCGCCATGTTGCAGCGGGTCCAACGACGCACGCCGCAGGAGGCCGGCACGGAACGGGCCGACCTGCGCGAGATCCACGAAACCGTACAGGCCACGCTGGAAAAAGTGCGCACGCTGTCGCAGGCGCTGCACCCGGTGGTGCTCGACGACGCGGGCTTTGAAGGCGCCATCGACGCTTACCTGCCGCGCTACGAAAAGCAGACCGGCATTGCCATCCACTATGAGAAAACCGGCGCCGGCCGCGAGCTCGACCGCGGCATCGCCATCCATCTCTACCGCGTATTGCAAGAGGCGCTCAACAATGTGGCGCGGCATTCGAAGTCGAAAAGAGTCGCGGTGAGGTTGCGCTTTTTGCCCGGCTCGGTGGTGCTGGAAGTGGAGGACGAAGGCATCGGTTTCGGCGCGCGCGACGGGCAGGGGATGGGCCTGGTTTCAATGCGTGAGCGCGCCGAGTTGGTCAACGGCCAGATAGAATTCATCGACCGCGAAGGCGGCGGCGCGTTGGTGCGGCTGACAGTGCCGACCCCGGCGTGAAGGGGGGCGGCTTATTTGATTCGCGCTGCGAACGGATTATTGATTCGAACGCCGAGAATTTCCTGCCCGTCGTTCATGTCTTCGGTGTATAGCACTGTCGAACCGGCGCGGGCCGCCGCGACAACAACCAGAGCATCCCAGAACGAGAGTTTCGCCTGATCAGCCAACCCAGCGGCCGCTCGAACTGCCGCGTAATCTACCACCATCAGGGGCCAGGCCGTCAGATCTTCCAGTACCGCCAGCGCTTCCTTGATCGAGCAAGGCCGGCTCACTTTTCTGGTCAGCGTTACGAAGAGCTCTTGCAATACCTGTGTGCTCACGCGCAGCAGGTCCTGGTCCATCAACTCATTCATCAACCGCTGCGCGGCCCGCTTCTTGGGCGAACCGCTCTTGTCGAATGCGTACACCAGCACGTTGGTGTCAACGAAGGCGAGAGCCCTCTCAGCGGTCATAGAGATCGTCACGGCTCCAGCTTCGCTTACCGACGTTGACCAGACCCGTCTCGCACGCCTTTTTGAGCCTCGCCCGGGCAAGCCGTCTCCGGCTGGGTTCCTCCACCAGCGCTGCGAGGTACTCCCGCACCAGTTGATTGACGCTGGTCCGTTGATCGAGTGCGACTTTTCTTGCCGCCAGGAGCAGATCCTCCTCCACAACCAGAGTCACATTCTGCCTAGCTTTCTCCATAACGCCAGTGTAGCACAGTATCCGTGCTGCACAGCATCCGGGCTATTACAGCATTTGCCTGCCCGTGGATGCCGTGTCGTACCCGCCGACGCCCTCCAGCTCACGGCGGAAGCTGGAGCGGTTCAAAGTTTCCAGGAGCGCCTGAATTCCGGGAAGGCTTAGATGGCTCCGCCGAATCACCAAATCGTACCTCTCGCTGGTCAGGGGCACGAAGTCCAAACCTGACACCAGCGCGGCACCGCGAGTCGCGATGCAGCAATCGCACAATCCCGATCGCACCTGCCAGGCTGCCGCCAGATGGCCCATGGCAAGGTCGTCATATCCTCGTATGCGGCGGGGGTTCATCTTGAGCCGCTTCAGATCGGAGTCAAGAAGCAATCTGCTGCCGGCGCCAGTTTCGCGATTGACGATCCGCACATCCGGGCGGGCAAAATCCTCAATGCCGCGAATTGCCTTGGGATTCCCCTTGGCAACAACAATGCCCTCCTCCCAGACGGCGAGCGATATGGCGACGACGGAATTCTTCGTGAAGATGCGGCCTAGCTCGCGAATGTTCGATTCGCCGGTCGCCGGATCGCGAAGATGGGTTCCAGCGACGTGAATCATCCGCTGCTTGAGAAGCACGAGCGCTTGCGAGCTGTTGCGGTGAGCAAGGACGATCTGCAGCCCCGCCGACCGGGCGTGCCTCGCCAGAACGGACATGCCGGGGTCGCAGCCAGCCACCAGAATGCGGCTTCCTAAATCATCCGCAGGCTGGAGCATTTGAACCGCGGTCCTTGTTCGATCTCTTGCCTCGCTGCTTGCAATGGCAATCCCATCGCTCGCAGGAAAATACCAAGGCACAGGGGCCGGGGAAGACGCCACCAGGCGGCGATCCACCTCGCACAATTGAAGGGGCTGACCGGTCTGAATCCGATCGGTGCCGGGGAGGAGAACGGTTCGCCGTGTCTGGAATTGCGGAGACCCGGGGCGCCCGGGCAAGGCGAACAGCTCTTCGACGCTGGTTTCCAGCGCCCGGGCCAGCTTCAGAGCGGCCGTCGTGTTGGGCACGAAGGCTCCGCCCTCGATGGCATAGATCGTCTGCCGGCTGATGCCGGCCAATTTGGCGAGAGCGGCGGCGGAAACGCCCCGCTGCTTGCGAATGCGGCCGAGATTGTTCACGACATCCGGGGTCTTCGACATGCCTGTGCGCCTGGCGCGGTTACGAGTGTAGCCGAATCGGAAAGCCTGGGGAAGCGGTGCCTCACGCGTATGACCAGTTAATGATACACTGTCCAGTATACTATGACACCCACGAGGGGTACCGTCCTGCTGGCCCTGTGGTTCGGGTTCGGTTGCGCCGCTCATGCGCAAGACGGATTTTTCGATTCCTGGTTCAGCCGTTCGGATCAGGCTAAAGCCGATCAGCCGCGCTGGATGACGCCGTTGATCACGGTTACGCCCAGGCTGGAGCAGGAATTTCGGACCGATTTCCTGATCGAACAAACGGCAACCGGGCACGATCTGGATAATCTCGGCAACGGTAAGGGACTGGAACTGATTCCCAATGAGCACATAGAACTGCTGCTCAATGTGCCGCCGTACCTCGAACATAACAACCCGAACCTACACGATGGATTCGGCGATGTGTCGTTTGTGGGCAAATACCGTCTGCTTGCCGCAAACGAAGAGAGTGGAAACTACATACTGACGGTCTTTCTGGGCGCCACCATTCCCACCGGCACATACACCAACGGTGCAAAAGGCGGTGTCATGACGCCGACAATCGCCGGCGGCAAAGGATGGGGAAGGTTTGACTTTCAAAGCACCTTCGGCGCGGGCTTGCCGACGAGTCATAGCGATACGATCGGCCACGCGTTGGCCTTCAACACTGCATTTCAATATCACGTGATCCAAAAGCTCTGGCCTGAACTGGAGGTCAATTCAACGTTCTGGAAAGAGGGGACACAGGACGGCAAAAAGCAGACCTTCCTGACTCCGGGACTCATACTTGGGCGATTCAAGATCCATGGCCACGCGCTGATGGCTTTTGGCGGCGGTTTCCAGATCGCCGCTACGCATTACCATACTTACAACCACGGCATAGTATTCACCGTGCGTTTCCCGTTCTGACTGACGCCAACGGCTAGACCAGGAGGCGAGTGAGCTGGCCGCCGCCGGGCAAGCCCACTGCTGGCAGCAAACAGACAACGCCTGAGTTCACGGGGACACGTCGAGGCGCCCGCTTATAATCGGCTATGTGACGCAGACTGTGACGTCCGATCTCGACTATGTCCGGCAGCACCGGGAAATCTGGGAGCTCCGTCCTGAGCTGAGAGCCGTCTATCACGGCTTTTTTGCGACGTTGCTCGAGGCAGCCGGCGGCCGGCGGCCGATCGTAGAACTCGGCGCCGGCCCGGGCTTCTTTCGCGAGTATTTTCCCGAGTCGATTTCCACCGACGTCATTTTCACGCCTTGGGTGGATGTAGTCTGCGACGGCTGCCGCATGCCATTCCGGGAGGCGAGCGCCGGCGCGGTGGTGATGCTGGACGTCATCCATCACCTGCCCAAGCCGCTCGACTTCCTGGCCGAGGTGTCACGTATCCTCCGCCCCGGCGGGCGCCTGGTAGCGATCGAACCGTGGATCACTCCACCCTCCTACATTCTTTATCGTTACTTTCATCACGAAGATTGCACCCTCTCGATCGATATCGCGCAACCGTTCCGCTCGACCGGCAAGCAGGCGTTCGACGGCAACGCCGCCATCCCCTACCAGTTGGTGCGGAGGCTGCGCGCTGATCCCGGCGCCGGTCTCAAGCTGATCCGCTGCGAACCATTTCTGGCACTCGCGTACCTGGCAACGCTCGGTTTCAAACGGCGGCGCAGCGTACCGGTCGCGGTCATCCGCATGGCGGAGCAGTGGGAACGCATCGCCGGTCCGCTCGGCCGCCTGGCAAGCACCCGAGCATTACTGGTTTGGGAGAAGGTCTGAACGCGGCTTACACTAAAGCCGATGCGCCTCATCGTTGGACCGGCCGGCTCCGGCAAGACCAGCCTGGTTTTGCATGAACTGGAAGAAGCGGTGCGCGACGCCGCGGGCGGCGGTGGCGAAGCCGTGCGGCTGCTGGTGCCCACGGCCACGCTGGCGCAGCATCTGCAGAATCAGTTGGCGCGCGAAGGACTCGCCCTGCGCGGCGCCGTGATTGAAACGCTGTCGAGTTTCGTGCAACCGTGGGCGCTGCCGACGGTTCAAGCGCCCGATTCAGTGGTCTACCTGGCGGTTGAAGAGGCGGTGCGGCGGATCGACCGTCCCGAATTCCGCCAGGTGGCGCACCTCGCCGGTTTCTGCAGCTCGCTGGCGCGTACTCTCACCGAGCTCTCTTCGGCCGGCTGCGATAGCCAGCGCTTGCGCCGGAACCTTCCCGATACACCGCTCGCCGCGCCGTTTCTGGCTGTGTACAAGGAAGTCGAAGACGCGCTGGAACGCCGCGGTCTCGCGCTGCGCGCGCGGTGCCTGCAATTGGCCGCCGCCCGCATTGCCGCCGAAGGACTGACCGGCATTCGCACCATCTGGCTGGACGGCTTTCACGTGTTGACAGAGCCGGAACTGGAAGTCGTCTCCGCGCTCGGCCGCCGTGTCGAAATCGTTCTCACGCTCGATTCCGCCGCCGACCCGGAGCTGCGCGCCCGCCTGGCTGTCATGGGTTTCGCGGAGGAGCCTGTGCCACGCGTCCGTTCCACGCCGGCCGTGGCCGTGGTGCGGGCGGCAAACATGGAGCGCGAAACCGAAGAGATCGCGCGCCGCATTCTCGAACAGGCCGCGGCAGGCAGGCCGTTTCGCGAAATGGGCGTGATTGTGCGGCCGGAAGCTTACGTGCCGGTCTTGAGGACCACATTTCACCGCTTCGGCATCCCGGCCAGTTTCTATTTCGATGAACACCTGGACCGGCATCCCGTCGCGCGCTTCCTGGCTGGCGCCATCAACGCCATGTTGGGCGGATGGGACCACCTGGAAACGCTCGCCGCGCTGCGCCTGGCGCCGCGTTTTGCCGCCTCCGGCGCGATGGACCGTTTCGATTTCAGGCTACGCGAGCAGGCGCCCAATACCGGCCTCGGCGCTTTGAAGGAACTGGCGAACGAGGCTCGCGCCGAAAAGCTGCTGCCGCTGATCGAGGAAATGGAGGCGCTTGAAGAGTGGCGCTCCTTCGTCCTGCTGCCTAAAGATTGGGCGCGGCGCTTCGCCACGTTGCGCAACCTGTTCCGTCCGGCGGTGGCTTCCTCCGATACCGCGGATCGAGAGCTGGTGTTGATGTGGCGCACTCAGGCCGCTGCCCTCAAGCTGTTCGACGAAGCACTGGCTGAGGCCGCCGTGGCGCTCGATCCGGCCGCCGAGATTCCGCTCGAACCGTTCTGGCGCACCGTCGAATCGGTGCTGCGCCTCAAGCCGCTCCGGCTCGGCGACGCGCGCCGCAACGTGGTCCACGTGCTGAGCGCGCCCGAAGCCCGCCAGTGGGTGCTGCCTATCGTGTTTGTCTGCGGGCTGGTAGAACAGCAGTTCCCGCAATTCCATCGGCAGGACGCGTTTTTTCCCGACGACGCGCGGCGCCGCCTGAACGCCGCGGGCATACGCATGCGCACGGCAGCCGAATTCGAGCGGGAGGAGCGCGCGCTGTTCGAATCCGCCATCAGCCGCGCCACCATGCTGGTGACGCTTTCCTATCCGGAGTCGAATCCGCGCGGCGAGGGCAACCTGCCGTCAATTTTTCTCGAAGACTTCGTCACGCCCGCGCAGGAGGCACCGGCGATCGCTCCGCGACCGCGCTTTCCACGCGAGTTCCGGCAGGCGCGGCCCATCGCGCGCGCGTCCTTGCTCCAGGCGCTGGCGCAAAAGACCGCGCATGTTTCGCCCACCTCGCTCGAAAGCTATCTGCAATGCGCCTTTCAGTATTTCGGCAGCCACTCTCTCAAGCTACGACCGCGGCCGCCGCGGCCCGATCAGCGGCTCGATTTCATGCTGCAAGGAAACATTGTGCATGAGGTGTTGGCCCGCTGGTGGATGGAAGGAGGCGACATCGCGGTTCTGTTTGAGGAGGTGTTCGGAGGGGCGCTCGAAAAGCACGACATTCCTACCGCCTACCACACCGAGCGGCTGCGCAACGCGATGCTCGACGATCTGCTGGCTTTTGCCGACGATAACACGTGGCCGCGCAGCCGATTCAGTTCGCGTACGGAACGGGAATTCCGGTACACCCTGGCTGGGGACACCGAGATACGCGGAAAGATCGACCGCCTCGACGAAGCGGCCGACGGCCGCGCCTTCGTCTTCGACTACAAATACAGCAACGCGCAAAACACGCGGAAAAAGCTGAGCGATGAGCGGCTGCTGCAAGCGCCGCTCTATCTGATGGGAGCCGCGCAGGAATTCGGGGTGACGCCGGCGGGCATGTTCTATGTCGGCTTGAAGGGCGGCGTTGAATACGCGGGCTGGAGCAATGCGGGCGAGCTTGGCTCCCAGCCGATGCCGGAGGATTGGTTCGCCCGCACGCGGGAGCGGGCGCAGCGCGCGGTGGAGGAGATTCGCGGCGGCCGCATCGAAGTGAAGCCCGCCGATCCCGATGCCTGCCGTTTCTGCCAGTGCCGCGACGTCTGCCGCATCGAAGTTCCGATGGCGGCGGTGGTGGGCGCATGACGGAAGTCGAGTTCACGCCCGCCCAGCGCGCGGCGATTGATGCTGCAGGGCCGCCGCTCGATACCTGCGTGGTGGCCGGTCCCGGCTCCGGCAAGACAACGGTGCTGGTGGAACATTTCCGCCAACTGGTGGAGGCCGGCGCGAGCCCGCAGCGCATCCTCGCCATCACCTTCACCGAAAAGGCCTCCACTAACATGCGCGCCAAGCTGGCCGAGGCGTTTTGCGAAAGCCGCGAGATCCGCGGCCAGCTCGAGCGGGCATGGGTGTCCACGGTGCACGGGTTCTGCGCGCGCTTGCTGAAGGAGAACGCGGTTTTGGCCGCGGTCGATCCGGAATTCGCCGTGACCGATGCCAACGAATCCTGGCGCCTCCAGCAAGAGTGCATTGCCGCCTCCGTCGAGGAGCTCTTCGAGGAACAGCCGGCCGCGGTGCGCGCGCTGATTCGCGGCCTCTCGGCGTTCGATTTCGAAGAGGCGCTGCTTTCGGCTTACGATGCGATGCGCTCGGCGGGCAAGCGGGTGGAAGACCTCACCGGCTTTGCCGAACCGGCCGGAACCGGGATGGCCGATTTCGCCGTCACAGCCGCTGCCCTGGCAGCCGATCCCGCCAGCAACTGGAGCTCGGCGCAGAACCAGCATCTGGCTGAAATTCGCGAAAGCGCGGAGCGGATCGTGCACGCGGCCGGGCCGCTCGATGCATTGCGGGCGCTCAACGCGTTTCCGGCCAATCTGCGGAAAGCGAAAAGCGGCACCACCGCCTACGAGCTGGTGAGGAGACTGAAGGAGCAGGGCAAAGAGCTGACCTACTCGCTGATTACCGAACTGTACCAGCACGAGCGCCGCACGCTGTGCGAAATTCTGCGGCGGTTTGACCGGATCTACCGCGAGCGCAAACAGCGCGCCGGTGCGCTCGATTTCGCCGACCTGGAGGAGCTCGCAGTGCGCTTTCTCGATCGTCACGCGGAAGCCCGCGCGAGACTGAAAGCGCAGTTCGACCACATCCTGATGGACGAACTTCAGGACACCAACCCGCAGCAGACGCGATTGCTGGAACTGGTGCGAGCGCCTGGCCGGTTTTACGCGGTGGGCGACGTCAACCAGTCGATCTTCGGCTTTCGCCATGCGGAGCCGGCCGGCTTCCTGCGCTACCGCGACGAAGTGGAAGCTAGCGGGAGCAAGCTGGTTCGGCTGGAGGATAATTTTCGCAGCCGGCCGCAGATCCTGCGCGCGGTCGAAGCGATTACAGCGGGCGCGGCGGGCATAGAGCCGCGGAATTTGGTGGCACGGCGCAAGTTCGCATCGCCACTAGACGTGGCGGTGGAAGCGATTTGCGCCACAGCGGACGACGCAGCAGCGGCGCTCGATACGGAGGCGCGCTGGGTGGCGCGCCGCATCGCCGAATTGCTCGGCGAATTGCAGGAGTTCACCTACAAGGATGTCGCCTTGCTGGTGCGCAACACGGAGGTGATTCCGCAATTCGCGTCCGCCTTGGAAGAAGCCGGCATTCCGTACCTGGTCAACCGCGGCAAAGGCTTTTACGACACCCGGGAGGTCAACGATCTGGTGCATCTGCTGCGCGCGATCGCCAATCCGCGCGACGAAGTCAGCCTGGCGGTGGTGCTGCGCTCGCCGCTGGTGGCGGTTTCCGATGGAGCGTTGCTGGCTTTGCGGCTGCTGGCGGAGAATTTGAGCGCCGCGCTGGCGCGCCTGGGCGCGGAAACGGAAACCGAGTTCAAGCCCGACGATTTCCGCGCCCTGATGCATTTCCGCGAGCGGCTGCGCCGCTGGCGGGTGCTGCGCGAGAGCGTTGGCTTCGACCGGCTGTTAGCGGACGCCATCGACGATTGCGGCTACCAGCCTTCCAACGGCGCGCGCGGCGCCGCCAACATCGACAAGCTGCTGGCGCAGGCGCGCGCTGCGGCCGAGAGCAAATCGCTCGACCAGTTCGTGGCCGAGTTGGAGGTGCAGCGCGACTCCGACCTGCGCGAACCGGACGCCCCGCCGGAGGATTCCGCCGACGCGGTGCAGGTCCTTACCGTCCATTCCGCCAAGGGGCTGGAGTTTCCCATCGTATTCGTGGCGGCATTGCAGAAGGGGGTCGCGAGCGGGCCGCCGGTAGTGGCGTTTTCGCCGCGGTTCGGTCTTGGCGCGCGCTGGCGCAACCCGGCGGATGGCGTCGATAAGGACGATCGGTTCCAGCACGCCATTCGCGAGGAGCGCAAACAGCGCGAGGAGGAAGAGAGCAACCGCTTGCTGTACGTGGCCATGACGCGCGCCGAGCAGCACCTGGCGCTGACCTTTTCGGGAACCGGCAAGAAGCTCGATAACTGGGCGAGGCTGGTGTCCGAGAACCTGAATTTGCCGCTGGCGGAGACGGGCGACAGGGTGATCGACTACGGCGCGCTGGATGGCGAGGCGTGGAAGCTGCGGCTGCTGGTGGCAGACCAAGCGCCGGAGCTGCTCACGCGCGCTCCCGCGGCGCCGAATTCCGGAGCTGCGGCTGCTGCGCCGGCATGGCTGGACCCGCCGCCGGTGGCGGAGCAACAAGACAGTAACGCGACGGTCACCGCGCTGGTGGAGTTTGCGCAGTGCCCGCGGCGTTACTATCTGGGGCACTATCTCGGCTTCGACGGCCGTTTTCGCCGCATCGCCGAACCGGGCGAAGACGAAGAGTTGCCGGCCAGTGAGCTAGGTACACAGGTACATCGGTTGCTGGCGGGCGCCGCGATGGCCGATCCCGACGACGAAGCGTTGCGCCTGGCCGATAATTTCCGCAACAGCTCTCTCGGCCGGCGCGCCGCTAAGGCAACGCGGCTCGAACGCGAATTCGATTTCTTGATGGCCGTGGATGACCTGGTGATCCGCGGCCAGGTGGACCTGTGGTTCGAAGACGCCGCGGAGCTGGTGATTGTGGACTACAAGACCGACGCCGTCAACCTGGCCGAGGCGCACCGCCGCGCACGCCATTATGGATTGCAGCTTCGGCTGTACGCCATGGCGGTGGAGCAGTTAGCCGGTCGGGCCGCGGGTCGCGCTTTCCTGTATTTCCTCCGGCCAAACGCGGTGGTGGAGATCGACCTGGCACCGTCGCTGATTGAATCTCCCAGTGAGGTCGTGCGCGAGTTTCAGGAAGCGCAAAGCAGCTTGCAGTTCCCCTTGAACGAGGGAGACCACTGCCACGCCTGCCCGTTTTTCCGGGACCTTTGCCCGGCTACGGGCGGAGGGAGCTGAGAGGCGGCCGGGGCTTTTGCGGCAGCCTATCGCCGGGTGACCAGCATCGGCCGGGCTGGCGCGTAAAAGTAACATCCGGCTGTCGTGATACTAACCTTGAGTGATGTAGAATTGACTGCAACACTCACGAGGTTGTTTCACGCTTTCGGTCTGGTATGGGTGGTAGCCGGACCGGGTCGTGGATGGGTTCACCGTGCTTGCAAATTGGTGTACTTAGGAGGAATTCCAGATGGCGACAAAGGCACGCATCAAGCTGCCTGGCAGCGAGCGTAAGGCAATGGCGGGCGCGAAAGCGGGCAAAACCGTAGACGCAAACGACCTGGTCGAGGTAACGATTCGAATCCGGGGCCGCGCCCAAGCATCTCCGGACGAACTGATGAGGATGGGCGCGCAAAAGCCTGGCGAGCGCCAGACGCTGAGCCGCGAGGAATTCGCCGCACAATACGGTGCGGACCCCGCGGATCTTGCGAAGGTGGAGGCTTTCGCGCACGATCACGGTTTGGCCGTTGCGGCGGCAAACGCCGCGCAGCGAACCATCCGGCTGAAAGGCTCCGCCGCCAGCATTGGCCAAGCATTTGGCGTGGAGCTGCGGCACTACGCAAAGAGCGGCGTCGCTTATCGCGGGCGCACGGGCTCCATTTATATTCCGAAAGACCTGCAGGATATCATCCTGGGCGTACACGGCCTCGACAACCGGCCGGTGGCGAAGCGGCACTCCCGCTGGCGCGGCGCGGGCCCGTCCGCAGTGCTGAAAACAGCTAAGGCAAAGAGGGCGACCGGCAAGCCCGCCAAAGGAAAGGCCGCGCCCGCGAAAAGCAAGAAGGCAGCCGATCCGAGTGTCACAGCTCCACAGGTGGCGGCGCTCTATAACTTCCCGTCGGGACTAACCGGCCAAGGGCAGTCGATCGCGCTGATCGAACTCAATGACGCGGACAGCTCCGGGAAGCCGACCGGCGCCGGCTACCAGACCTCGGACCTGGCAGCTTACTTCAAGGGCTTGGGTATCGCCGCGCCTACGGTGGTGGCGGTGAGCGTGGACGGCGGGGCAAACGTACCTGGCCCCGACCCGGATTCGGACGGCGAAGTTACGCTGGACATAGAGGTGGCCGGAGCCGTCGCGCCCGGGGCGGCCATTGCGGTTTACTTTGCGCCCAACACGACGGATGGCTTCATTGACGCGGTGAACCAGGCGGTCCACGACACGGTGCACAAGCCGAGCGTGATTTCGATCAGTTGGGGAGGGCCGGAGGATCCGAATGGGCAAGTGGATCAGCAGTTCACCCAGGGTTTGAATCAGGCGATCCAGGACGCGGCACAATTGGGCGTAACGGTTTGTTGCGCGGCAGGCGACGATGGTTCGCCCGACATGGCGCTGAAGGAGTGGGACAAAAAGCCGCATGCCGACTTCCCTTCTTCGAGCCCGTTTTCGCTGGCCTGCGGCGGCACGAAACTCGCCGTTGCCAACGGAGCGATCGTGAGCGAGGTGGTTTGGAACGAAGGCCAGAAAGCCGGCGCGGGCGGAGGAGGGGTGAGCAACCTGTTTGTGCTGCCTTCCTACCAGGCCAGCGTCAAAGTGCCCAAAGCGCCCAACGGCAGCGCCGGACGCGGCTTGCCGGATGTGGCCGGCAACGCGGATCCCGAGACCGGATACCAGATCTTCCTGGCGGGGTCGCAGCAGGTGATCGGAGGGACAAGCGCGGTGGCGCCGCTGATAGCGGGTCTGATCGCGCTTATCAATCAGAGCCTGGCTACGAAGACGCCGGGGGCTACGGCCGGTTTCCTGAACCCGCTGTTGTACGGCTCCGCGGCGGCGGCCTTCCGCGATATCACCGCGGGGAACAATGACATTTACGGGAAGCTGAAAGGGCTGTACACGGCCGGCCCGGGTTGGGACGCCTGCTCGGGACTGGGTGTGCCGGATGGCGCGAAGCTACTGGCCAGCGTGGTGTGAGCGGTTCAGGGCTGCGGTTCGTCCTTCGCGGGCGGGGGTGCGCTCAGCACTTCGCGAATCTTCTTGGCTAGCGCTTCCCGGCTAAAGGGCTTGGGCAGGAATTCCACGCCGTCCTCCAGCACGCCATGGTGAACCACGGTATGGTCGGTGTAGCCGGACAGATAAAGAACTTTCAATTCGGGTCTGGCTCTGAGCAACTCGTCGGCCACTTGGCGGCCGCTCATGTTTGGCATCACCACGTCGGTCAGCAGGAGAGCGATGGGACCAGCGTAGGACTTGGCAATGGCGAGGGCCTCGGCGCCATCGGCCGCGGGGAGAACGGTGTGTCCTAGCTTCCGCAGCATTCTCACGGTGAGGTCGCGCACCGCCTGTTCGTCTTCCACCACCAGAATGGTTTCGGTAGAGGGCGCTTGATCCGACTCTACAGGACTGGGCGGCGGTGCGTCCGCAGTCTCGGCGACCCGCGGGAAATAGAGCTTGAAGGTGGTGCCCTGGCCGGGCTCGCTATACACCCAGATATCGCCGCCGAGTTGCTTGACGACGCCGTACACGGTGGCGAGTCCCAAGCCCGTGCCCTTGCCCGTTTCCTTGGTGGTGAAAAACGGCTCGAAGAGGCGACGGCGGGTCTCGGCATCCATGCCGTGGCCGGTGTCGCTGACGGCCACCATGACAAAATCGCCAGGCTGTACGCCCAGGTGCGTCCGCGCGTATGTCTCATCCAGGCGGATGTTGGCGGTTTCCACGGTGATGCGGCCGCCATCCGGCATGGCGTCGCGGGCATTCAGCGTCAGATTGACGATCGCGTGCTGGATATGGTTCGGGTCCGCCTTGATGTTGCCCACGTCCTCGGCCAAACTGAGGACCAACTCGACGTCTTCGCCGATCAGCCTGCGCAACATCTTCTCGGTGTGCACAATCGCCGCGTTCACATTCATCACGCAGGGTTGCATGACCTGGCGGCGGCTGAACGCCAATAGCTGTTTGGTGAGCGCCGCCGCGCGGTCCGCCGCCTTGAGCACCTCTTCGGCGCAGCCGCGCACCGGATCGAGCGGCGAGAGCTCATCGAGGATCATGCGATTGTAGCCGCTGATCACGGTCAGCATATTGTTAAAATCGTGCGCCACGCCGCCGGCGAGCCTGCCGACGGCTTCCATCTTCTGCGCTTGCAGGAGTTGGTCTTCGAGGCGCTTGCGGTCGCTGATGTCATTGACGAAGGCAATCGCAAACAGGCCCTCGGTAGTCTCGACGTAGCTGAGGCTGATCTCGACCGGAAACTCGGTTCCGTTCTTGCGCCGGCCGGCGAGCTCCATTCCAATGCCCATCGGCCGCACGCGCGGATGCGTGAAGTATTCTTCGCGGTCGCGCCCGTGAGCCCGACGCTGGGATTCGGGGAGCAGAATCTCGATCCGCGCGCCCAGCAGCTCCTCGCGGCTATAACCGAACATCTCTTCGGTCTTAGGGTTGGCGAGCACAACGCGGCCATTTCGGTCGACGCTCAGAATCGCCTGCGACGCCGATTCGAGCAGCGCCATGACCATCTTTTCGCTTTCGTGCAAGAGTGTGATTGGGTCTTTCTGCCGACCGGCGCCAGCTGCCGTGAAATCGGACATGATCCCCCCCTTTTGCTGCCGATTCTAACAGATCCGGTCGCGTGGCGTGGAAGCGTCAGAAGTGCGGAATCGAACCGTGGAGAATGCGGAGGCGAGAGTTCTGAAATTGAAACGCAGGAGCGCGGACGACGCCCGGTTCGCAGGCCGGGGGCTTGCACCGCCTGGCGCGTTAGCGTTTGCCGGGCAAAGGACGCCCGGTTCGCAGGCCGGCGGCCTGCGCCGCTTGGCGCCATTCGTCTTCCAGCATGCTCCAGGTGGCGAGGTCGACCCAGCGGGCACCCACGCGCTCGGCCTGGCGCAGCACGCCTTCCCTGGTGAAGCCGAGGCGCTCGGGGATGGCACAGCTCCGGTGGTTGCCGACGCCGCATTGGATCACCACGCGATGCAGGCGCATCTCCTCAAACAGATAATCCAGCAGCGCCACGACCGAGCGGGTAACTAATCCCTGCCCCTGGCGGCTGGATTCGACCCAGTAGCCGACGCTGCAGGCGCGGTTGGCCCAGTCGATAGGGTGACAGCCGACAGAGCCGGCGAGCGAGCCATCCACCCAGATGCCGCATTGCGGGCCGCGGTTATCGGCCCACTGCGGGCCCACCACTTCTTCGATGAAGTAGCGCACGTCTTCGGCGGAATGGGTACGGTCCACCCACGGCAACCACTCGCGCAGATAGGCGCGATCGCGGTCGGCGGCGGCGAACACGGCCTCGGCGTCGCGAGGCTCCAGCAGTTTGATTTCAATACCCGGCGCGACGGTTCGCCGAAACAGATCAGACTCGGCGTTCATGGGTTTAGCCAGACTAGCCTCGATAGCAGGAAGACACGTCGCGATGAATCGGGACGCGGCAGGCTGAAGCCTGTACCACTACGCCGCTCATCACGTGCCCGAAGGTTTCTGCGGATGGCGCGACTTGGAAATCGCCGGCAATTCCGGCGTGTCGGGCGGAACGTACACCGTCAGCCCGGCCTGCAGCAACTTGAAAGCGGTTTCCGGATCGTCGGCGTACTGGAACAGGTTCAGGTCTTCGGGACTGATGGTGCCATATTTGACCAGTGCATCGAAGTTGATAATTTCCTTCCAGTATTTCGAGCCGTACAACACCACGGTCACCTTCTTGGCGAGCTTCTGGGTCTGCGTGAGGGTGAGGATTTCCATCATCTCATCCATGGTGCCGAAGCCACCGGGAAAGACCACCAGCGCCTTGGACAGGTAGGCGAACCAGAACTTGCGCATGAAGAAGTAGTGGAACTCGAAACTCAGCTCCGGCGTGATGTACGGATTCGGGAGCTGTTCGAAGGGGAGCCCGATGTTCAGCCCGATGGTCTTTCCGCCGGCGTCGGAGGCGCCGCGATTGGCGGCCTCCATAATGCCGGGACCGCCGCCGGAGCAGACCACGAAACGATAGGTGCCGTTGGTAAACTGGGCGGCCCAGTCGGTGAGCATTTTCGCCAGCGTGCGGGCATCCTTATAATACCGGCCCAGTTCGCTATCCTCGCGTACGCGGGCCGAGCCGAAGAACACGACCGTGTCGCGAATCTTCTGACGGCGGAAGTGGGCCAGCGGCTCGAGGAATTCCGACAGAATGCGAATGGCCCGCGCGTCCGGGCTGTTCAAGAACTGCTCGTTGAGGTACGCGACCGGACGGCGGTCGCCATTGGGGGGTGTTTGGTTGCTCATCGCTGTTCTAATTGATCGACTTTTTTCTTCAATTCCCGTAGGGTCTTCAGCATTTCCGGCAGCTTTTGAAAGGCGGTAATGGCGCGCAGCCAATCGCCGGCATCGAAGGCGGGCGAGCCGGAAACGCGCGCGCCGGGGGGAACGTCGCCGCCCAAGCCGCTCTGCGCATAGACGATGGCGCCTTCGTGGATGGTGAGGTGACCGGCCGAACCGGCCTGTCCGGCCAGGAGCACGTTTCGCTCCAGGGTGGTGCTGCCGGCGAGGCCGGCCTGGGCGCAGATGATATTGTCCTCGCCCACCACGCAGGCGTGGCCGATCTGCACCAGGCTGTCGATTTTCGCGCCGCGCCTGACACGCGTCTCGCCAACCGTGGCGCGGTCGACGGAGGTGAGGCTCTGCACTTCAACGTCGTCTTCGATCACGGTGACGCCGGATTGGACGATCTTGGCGTGGGTGCCGTCGGCGCGCTTGGCGAAACCGAAGCCGTCGCCGCCGACGACGACGCCGTTCTGCAGGATCACGCGGTCGCCGATACGGCAGAACTCACGTACGGCGGCGTGAGAATGGGCCAGGAAATCGTCGCCGATCTCGACGCCCTGGTAAATCACCACATGCGGATGGAGGACGGCATTGCGGCCGATCTTCACCCGCTCACCCACGACGGCGAAGGGGCCGATGGAGGGGTTCTCGCCGATCACCGCGCTGGCGGCGACCGAGGCCAGCGGGTGAATCCCGGCGGCGGGCCGTGGCGGCTGGTAGAACAGGGCCAGGGCGCGGGCGAAATCGAGATACGGGTTGGTGGAGACCAGACACGCGACGCCGGCGCCGGCCAGCGGCTCGGCGACCAGAATGGCGCTGGCCCGGGTGTGCTTCGCTTTGGCGGCGTACTTCGGATTGGCCAGAAAGGTGAGGTGGCCGGGGCCGGCTTGTTCCACGGTGGCAACGCCGGTAATCTCGATTTCGCCCGAGCCCGTCAAGCGGCAGCCCAGGGCTTCGGCCAAAAAGTCCAATCTCATACGATGGTTTGCAGACCCCTTTCAGCGTACCGCGGCGCAAGCGCGCACGGGCCGGAAAGGTGAACTCACCGAGCCACGGATGTCAAGCAAAGGATCTTCCAATTTTACAATGCGATAAAAATTGGTTGACATGACAATTACAGCTCTGTTACTCTCTCAAACGTTCCCAATGATGAAAACTCTCCCCTCCGCCCCCTCGAAGGTTCTCCTTGTCGACGACAATCCCGACGGGCTGCTCGTGCGCCGCCAGTTGCTTGAAGAGCTCGGGCTGGAGGTGGAGACCGCGCTAAACGGCGAAGAAGGCCTGCAGCGATTCGAGTGCGGGCGCTACGACGTGGTGGTGACGGATTATCGCATGCCGCGCATGGATGGGATCGAGATGATCCGCCAAATCCGGGCGCGGGACGCGGCGGCGCGCATTATCCTCCTCTCGGGTTTCGTCGAGCCGCTGGGACTGAACGAGAAGAACACCGGCGCGGACGCCGTGATCGCCAAGACCTCGAGCGAGCCGGCCATGCTGGCGCGGTCGGTGAAACGCCTGCTGAACCGGGCGCCTGTGCGCAAGCCGGTTGCTTCGGCGCACGCCGCGGCCGAGCCGCGGGCCGTGTCGTTCTAAATCCTGTGTAGCAATCCCATGCGTCATTTTTCGCGGGCGTTGGCGGCCCTGGTGCTGATGGCAGCACTGGGCGGCGCGTCTGGCGCGGCGGTGGGCGCGGCGTCCAATGCGAAGCGGCGGCATGCGGCCGCGCCGAAACCATCCGGCGCGGTGCGCCGCTGGATGAAAAGGATGACGTTGCGCGATGAAGTCGCGCAACTGGTGTTCGTCGCTTTCCCGGGAGCGGCACCCAATTCGCGCTCCCGCGAGTACCTGCGATTTGTGCGGCTGATCCGCGACGTCAAAGTGGGCGGGCTGATCCTCAACAACGTGGCGAACGGCCACACCATCCAGCACGCCGAGCCGTACGCGCTGGCCGCTTTCCTCAACCGGGTGCAGCGAATCGCCAAGGTGCCGCTGCTGGTGGGCAGCGACTTCGAGCGCGGCGCCTCGATGCGGGTGGCAGGCACCACGGTGTTTCCGCACGCGATGGCTTTCGGCGCGGCGGGCGATCCGGAGCTGTCGCGCGTCGAAGGCCAGGTGACGGCGCGGGAGGCGCGGGCGCTGGGCGTGCAGTGGGTGTATTACCCGGTCGCCGACGTAAGCAACAACCCCGACAACCCGGTCATCAATATCCGCTCGTTCGGCGGGGACCCGCAGGCGGTGGCGGGCGAGGTGGCGGCTTTCATCGAGGGCGCGCATTCCGAGGCCCGCAGCTACGTGCTGACGACGGCCAAGCACTTTCCGGGTCACGGCGACACGTCGGTGGACAGCCACCTGAACCTGCCGACCATCGCGGTCTCGCGCGAGCGATTGGAAAGTGTGGAACTGGTGCCGTTCCGCGCCGCCATCGCCGCCGGAACGGACGCCATTATGACGGCTCACGTGGCCGTGCCGGCGCTGGCCCCGGCCGACTTGCCGGCCACTCTTTCCCCGGCCATCCTTACCGGCCTGTTGCGCGACGAGATGGGCTTCAAGGGCCTGGTGATCACCGACGCACTGGACATGGGCGGCATCGCCAAGGGATTCCCGGCGGGCGATGCGGCGGTGCGCGCCATCGAAGCAGGCGCCGACACGTTGCTCATGTCCGCCGATCCCGAGGCCGCCATTCGCGCGGTGGTGGCGGCGGTGGAGGACGGGCGGCTGAAACGCCGGCGGATCGAGGAAAGCGTGGCGCGGATTCTGGCGGCGAAAGTGAAGGTCGGACTCGACCGCAAGCGCTTTGTCAACGTGGAGGCGCTGGGCGATGTAATCAATTCGCCGGAGGCCAACGAGAAAGCGCAAGAGGTAGCCGAGCGCGCGGTCACGCTGGTGCGCAACCAGGGGGACCTGGTGCCGCTGGCCGCTCCTGAGCGCGCCTGCTTTCTGGTGCTGGCGGAGAGCCGGTACTCGAACGAGGGCCAGACGTTTTCCAAAGAAGTGCGCGCGCGGGCGCCACATGCCGCGATGGTTACGCTGGATCCATCGCTCTCGCGCACGGATGTGGACGCAGCGCTGGCCCGCCTGGCGCCGTGCGACACCTACGTGGTGGCGGCCTTCACTTCAGTGACTGCCTATCGCGGATCGCTGGGACTGGAAGGCGAACTGCCTTACGCGATGGACACGCTGGCGGCCGCGGGGAAACCGCTCATCCTGGTGGCGCTGGGCAACCCTTATCTGCTGCGCAGCTTCCCCAACGTCGCGGCATATCTTGCCACCTTCAGCACGGTGGCGCCTTCGGAGGCGGCTGCGGTGAAGGCGCTTTGGGGCGAAATCGATATTCGCGGGCACTTGCCGGTCTCCATCCCCGGCCTGGCCGCTCTCGGCGATGGAATCCAGATGAAAGCCACGCGCCCGGATCGCAGGGTGGATCAGTAGCGAGGGCTGGCAGTGAGCGAGTTCAATCCCGGGCAACCGCTCCCTAACGGTCGCGGCTCTGAAGGCGCATCGGAGCAGCGACCGTGAGGGGGCGGTCCTTATTCAACCGGTCCCTGGGGTCGGCTAGGTCAGAGCCGGTCGCGTCGTGGTTAGCATCCCGCTGTACACGATCGTGGACTGGGGAGCCGGCGGATCGCCGCGCTATGATTGAGCTGACATGGCTCTGACGCTACCTCCACGGGGAGTGCAAATCCTGCTGCTGGCGCTGCTGCTGGTAGCCGCGGTGTACGATGTCCGTTTTCGCCGCATTCCGAACTGGATCACCGTGACCGGTGCGGCGGCCGGGCTGGCGCTGAACACGTTTCTGTTCGGCCTGCCAGGCGTCTGGCTTTCGCTTCGCGGGCTGGGCTTGGGGTTCGGAGCGTACTTTGTTCTTTACCTCATCCGGGCGATGGGCGCCGGCGACGTGAAGCTGATGGCCGCGGTGGGAGCCATGGTGGGCTGGGAGGATTGGTTCGGAATTTTCGTCATTACCGCGATTCTGGGCGGGTTGATGGCGCTGATTCTGGCGGCCGCGCACGGCCGCATCAAAAAGACGCTGTGGAACGTCGGCTTCATTCTCAGCGAATTGAAAAGCGGCCGGCCGGCTTACATGAAGAGGGAAGAACTGGACGTGCGCAGCCCCAAAGCGATGGGCCTGCCGCATGGCGCGGTGATCGCGGTGGGCGCGGTCTTCTTCCTCGTCCTCGCCGCCCGCATCACGCAGTAACACTTCCGGCAAGCCTTGACATTCTCTCTCGGTTATAATACTATTTGGTTATGCAACCAAGTGGTTATCTAAAGACGCCACAGGGCCGTCTTGACGCCACCTTCGCGGCACTCGCGGACCCCACCCGGCGCGCCATTGTCGCCCGGCTGGCGTCAGGCGACGCGTCGGTGACCGAACTGGCCGAGCCATTCGCCATGACTCAGCCCGCGATCTCCAAGCACCTTAAGGTTCTGGAGCGCGCCGGCATGATTTCCCGCGACCGCGACGCGCAGCGGCGGCCGAGCCGGCTGGTGGCTAAGCCGCTGGCGGAAGCCAGCGAATGGCTGGAACAGTACCGCCAGTTCTGGGAGACTTCTTTCCAGCGACTGGATGATCTGCTTGACGAGTTGAAGGCCACGAAGAAGAAAACCAGGCGACCCAAAGGCAGGAAACGATAAAGGAGCCCAGATGTTCTATCCCGGCAGTTTCAAGGTATCAACTCCCAGCGATCGTGAAATTCAGATTACGCGCGATTTCCATGCGCCGCGCCAATTGGTATTTGACGCCTTCACCAAGCCGGATCTGGTGAGGCGCTGGCTGCTGGGCCCGCCGGGCTGGACGATGCCGGTTTGCGAAATCGATCTTAGGGTTGGCGGCAGGTATCGTTATGTGTGGCGCAAGACCGGCGCTCAGGATATGGGGATGGGCGGTGTTTTTCAGGAAATCGTCTCGCCTGAACGGCTGGTAGCGACGGAGAGCTTCGACGAGGCCTGGTATCCGGGCAACGCCTTGGATGCGACTGTGTTCGTCGAGAAAGGCGATATCACCAAAATCACGATCACGGTGCGTTATGAATCAAAGGAAGCCCGCGATACGGCACGCAGGTCGGGGATGGAGCACGGTATGGCGGCGAGCTACAACCGGCTTGAGGAACAGTTGCCGGCGATGCTGGCAAAGTGCGTGAAGTGACTGCTTGGGGTGGCAACGTTTGATGGGACGACACTCGTGATCGAAGCTCGGCCGTAGCTCGCGGAGGCCGGTGCCTAGCCGAGTTACTCGCCGCCCTCCGGCCCCTCTTTCAGCAAATCGCGGCGCAGCCTTGCGGTCTTGGCGATCGCCGACTCTTTGCGGAAGCGGCGGATCTCCTGGTGGTTGCCGTTGAGCAGGACATCGGGCGCTTTCCAGCCGCGAAAATCAGCCGGCCGCGTCCAGTGCGGGCAATCGAGCAGGCCTTCGCCGTGGCCGGTTTGCTGGAAGCTCTCGAACGCCGCGGAGCTTTCGTTGCCCAGCACGCCGGGCAGCAGGCGCGCGGTGGCATCGATCACTATCGCCGCGGCCAGCTCGCCGCCGCTGAGCACGTAGTTGCCGATTGAGAGTTCTTCATCCGCCAGGCGCTCGGCCACGCGTTCATCCACGCCTTCGTAGCGGCCACAGATGAGCAGCAACTCGGCTTCCCGGCTCAGGCGGTTGGCTGCGCCCTGATCGAACAGGCGCCCCTGGGCCGAAAGCAGAATCACTTTCTGCCCAGGGCCGCGCTGCGGCCAGATGGATTCCACCGCCAGGAAAATCGGCTCGGGCTTGAGCACCATGCCTTCGCCGCCGCCGAAGGGCCGGTCGTCAACGGTCTTGTGGCGATCGAAGGCGTAATCGCGCAGGTCGTAGATGCGGATGTCGAGCAGGCCCGCGTCACGCGCCCGCTTGACCACGCCATGCGCGAACGGCCCCTCGAAGAACTCGGGGAAGATCGTCAGCACATGAAAGGTCACGATGCGTTCAATTCTCGCAGGCCCTCGGGCAAGTCCACGGCGATGCGCCGGGCCTGAACGTCAATCTCAACACAAATCGACCGCGCAAACGGGATCAGCAGGCCGCCTTCCACCACCAGCAGTCCGCAGCCGCCGCCATCCTGCCAGGCCTCGACGCGGCCCAGGCGCCCACCGGACTTCCGGTCCACCACTTCGCAGCCTACCAGGTCGGATTGGAAAAACTCGCCGGCTTCCAGTTCGGTGCGTTCGGCGATGGGAATCCGCACCTCCATGCCCACCAGCAATTCGGCTTCGGAGATGCTATCGACTCCCTGGAATTTGAAGATCAGCGTGCCGTTATGAAACCAGGTGCGCTCCACCTGGCGCGGCAGGGGCGCAGCGGCGCCGCACAGGTACACCTGGCCCAACGCCTGGTAGCGGTCCGGCCGGTCGCTCAGGGGCAGCGCGGTGATTTCGCCGCGATTGCCCCGCGTCTTTCCCAGCCGGGCCACCGTCACCCACGCGTCTTCGGGCAGATTCACTCCAGAATTTCCAGCGTGAAGCGCCTGTTCAGCTTCATCCCCGCCGCGCCTAAAATAGTGCGGATCGAGCGTGCGGTGCGGCCTTGCTTGCCGATCACCTTCCCGAGATCGCTGGCGGCCACCTTTAGCTCCAGGACGGTCACCTGCTCACCCAACACCTCGCGGACGGAAACTTCTTCCGGGATGTCAACCAAAGCCTTCGCGATGTCCTCAATCAACTGTTTCATGCATCCCGCTCCCTATAGCCATGGTACCCGAAGCCGGCCTGGCGTGATGCGGCATTTACCCCAGCCGGCCATCGCGGCATTCTGGGCGATACAGAACCTGCCGCCGAGCGGCCTAGCCAGGAGGCTGTAAGAAACCGGTTGGCAGGCGGAAGCGCGAGATCTCTGGGGCTGAGGCGAATGACGCCCCGTTCCGGGGCTGGCGATGGTAACACGGCGATTCCGCACGGCTCACGCCGACGGCTCGCGCCGTGGGCTACTGTCTTTCGCCCTTCGGGCTCGATTCTGGGCGAGAAAATGGAGAAACCCCAGGGACAGCCGCTTCCGCCTGTCAACCCGCCGTTAGCCCTATTTTTGGAGCGCCTAGGCCCCGGGCTGCGCTACCGGCGCCGGATGCTTTTCGAGCAACCGTTTCACCGTATCCGACAACTGGGCGCCGTGCTGCGTCCAGTGTTCGATGCGGTCGTGCTGGAGCGTAACCTGGGCCGGCGACGTGACCGGGTTGTAGTGGCCCACAACCTCCAGATTGCGTCCCTTTGCGGCGCGCTCCTTCTCGATTACCACCACGCGATAAAACGGCTTCTTTTTGGCGCCAAACCGCGCCAGACGAATCATCAGCATTGATACTCCATGTTCGTTCTCAAAACTCCTACATTTTCGGCATGTTGCCAAACGGGAATCCGGCGGGCATTTTCATCTTGCCGAGTTTCCGCCCCATAAAGCCGCCGGAAAGGCCTTTCATCATCTTGCGCGCCTGCGCATACTGCTTCAACAACTGGTTGACTTCCTGTACGCTGGTGCCGCTTCCGCGCGCGATGCGCCGGCGCCGGCTGCCATTGATGATCATGTGGTTATCGCGCTCGCGCGGGGTCATCGAATCAATGATCGCCACCACGCGCCCGATTTCCTTTTCATCCAGCTTGGCGTCCTTCAAATCCTTCAGCATGCCCACCTTGGGCATCATGTCGAGGAGCGAGCCGAGAGAGCCCAGCTTGCGGATCTGCCGCATCTGGTCGCGGAAATCCTCCAGCGTGAATTCGTTCTCGATCAGCTTGCGCTGCATCTCCACGGCTTGCTTCTTATCGATGACCTCTTCGGCCTTTTCGATAAAGGAGAGCACGTCGCCCATGCCTAGAATGCGGTTGGCCGCGCGGTCCGGGTGGAACGGCTCGAGCGCGTCGAATTTCTCTCCGGTGCCGACAAACTTGAGCGGCTGGCCGGTGACGTGGCGAATGGAAAGCGCGCCGCCGCCGCGCGCGTCGCCATCCATTTTGGTGAGGATGACGCCGGTAATGCCCAGCCGCTTATGGAACTCGTCGGCCGATTTGACCGCGTCCTGGCCGGTCATGGCGTCGGCCACGAAGAGGATTTCAGCGGGATTGAGCTGCTGCTTAAGCTCGCTCAATTCGCCCATAAGCTGGTCGTCGATGTGCAGCCGGCCGGCCGTATCCACCAGCAGCACGTCGCGGCCGCTGTTGGCGCTCTCGCGCCGCGCCGCGCGAGCCAGATCCATCGGCTGCTTCTCTTCAGCCGCGCCCTCGTAAACCGGCTGGCCGATATCGCGCGCAATCACCTTGAGCTGCTCGCGCGCCGCCGGGCGGTAAACGTCCACCGAAACCATTAGCGGCCGGTGCCCGTTGCGCGAAAGCCAGCGCGCCAGCTTACCCGTAGTGGTGGTTTTTCCGGAACCCTGCAGGCCCACGACGAGGAACACGCTGGGGGGATCGTTGGCAAACCGCAGCTTCGATTCATGGCTGCCCAGGATCTTGATCAGCTCTTCGTGAACGATCTTGACCACCTGCTGGGAGGGCGAAAGCGCCGTCAGCACTTCCTCGCCCATGGCCTTCTGCTTGATGTTTTCGATGAGCTGTTTGACGACCCGGAAATTGACGTCGGCCTCGAGCAGCGCCATGCGGATTTCCCGCAGCGCCGATTCCATGTTTTCAGCCGAAAGTTTGCCTTCGCCGCGGAGGTTTTTGAAAACCCGCTGCAGCTTTTCCGATAGATTGTCGAACATGAGTGAAGCCAGAGGCGAAACCAGCGCCCTGCCGGAGACACCGGCGGTGGGCGGGTTTTCTACATTATAGCGTTATTCCTTGGGGGCTACGCCGACGATTCCTTGGGCGCTATGCGGACGCTGCTGGCCGCCATTTTGCCGGCCCGGTCCATGCCCAGCTCGTAGAGCACGCGCGCGCCGGGCCGCAGTTCGGTCGCCAGGCCCTCGGCCAGGCGCGAGACGTGGAAGAAGATGTCCCGTCCGCCATCGTCGGGGCGCAAAAAGCCGAAGCCCTTGGCGTCGAAATAGGTAACCACCGAGCCGGCCTGCTCGCCGGTGGGGGCTTCATTCGATTCGCCGCCTTCGCCGGACGCGGCGGCTTGCCTGCTGGTCTTGTCGCCGACCCCCTGTTTGATCAAGGCCAGGTCGGCTTCGGTCCAGTCCGTGGCGGGCTGGGCCTCGCTGGGAATTGCGAGGTTCGGATTACGCTTCCGCGCCTCTTCAAACAACCGTTTCTGACGTGCGTTCAATCCAAAGTTCCTCGACGCGCCCAGCCGCTACACCGCGGCCGGTGCGACCTTTCGCTTCCGCGATCCCCGCTTTTCGGCCGGAGGCTGGCGGTCGCTCTTCTTCAAACTGCCCATCACCATGTTGGTGACGAATTTTTTTTCACCGTGATCGTCGAACTTAATGACAATCCGCTCTTCACTGCTGAACAGTACTGTGCCCAAACCGAACTTGGCATGCTCGACTTGCGCGCCCTGGGAATAGTTGTTGGAAGCCATAAATCTCTTTACGCTTTACTCCTCGACTAAACAACGAAGGATAGAAGATGGCCGGTTGTGGGATAGTGCGGGAGAAAAAAACAGCACGTTTAGAATTTAATGATATCAAACGCCATGCCTGTTTGTCGAGCGGCGTGCGCGGGAGCCGTGCCGAACTCCCCGCTGGACTTGGTGCTTTGGCGGGCCAGACCCGTGCTGCGGCAGTTGCGCGGGCGTCCTTCGGCTCAGGAAAGCGGTTTGACCTCGACAGCCAAGCTGCGCGCCGGGTTACCGGAAACAGTGGCGCCCTCGGGCACGTCCTGAGTAACGACAGAGCCCGAACCAATCGTCGCCTTGGCGCCAACGTCGGCCATGATAAGGGCGCCGCCCCCAATCCAGCAATGCGCTCCAATGGAAATCCGCCGAAAGACACGCCCATCGTCGGTCAGGTGGCCGGCTTCGTCCCGCCGATGCTGCCTCCGCCCGCTCAAAACCTGCACTTGACTGGCGAATAGGGTCCCTTCGCCGATATCGACCTGGCCCAGAACGCAGTAGGCGCCCACGCCGACGTGGTCTCCCAGCGATGCACTCGAGTGGGCGAAAAACGATCCGAATGCAATGTGGCAGTCCCGGCCTACACGATCCAAGGTGAAGGTGTAATAGGCGGCTCGCAGATAGTTGCCAGGAAGGCCAGGCATCAGGGCCATTGTGTGTGCGAAGAACAGGTAGGGTTCGTGCCACCGCCCGAAGCCCGCCAGGCAAGCCGCCGGAAAGACCAGGACACGTGCTACCGCGCCAGCCAGCCGTTTCGCGAGTAACTTCAGAGACCTGCCTCCTGGTTCCGATGGTACACCTTCGGATCTGTGGCCTGGCGGCCATCGCGGGGGAACTCCCACCCTGCGTTTCGGGCTCACCTTGTGTGGACAATTCTCGTACGGCGCACCAGACCCCCTGTGGTAACCTGGAAATCTCTTACGATGGTGCAGACCAGGTCTCTCCCGCGCATATGCATCGCGCTGGGCCTGCCGGACGTTGCGAGCTTGCTCGCGCACGCCCGCCGCGAAGCCGAGTCGGGCGAAACATTTTTGGAATTCCGTCTCGACTTCCTCGACCAACCGATGCAGGGAGCGAGGGCGATTCGCGGCTTCCTCGACAAGTTCCCCGACACCCTGATTCTGGCCACCTGCCGGCGGCACCAGAACCACGGCAAGTTCAACGGCAGCATTGAGGACCAGATGGCGGTGCTGGATGAGGCCGTCCGCTGCGGGGCGCAGGCGGTGGACGTTGAAATCGAAAGCGCCGAGGCCGCACAGGAGCGCTTGCACCAGTTCCGCGGGCGCGCGCAGGTCATGGTGTCGTACCACAACTTCGAAGCCACGCCGGCGCTCGATACGGTGGTGGCACGCATGATGCGGGTGACCGCCGACGGATACAAAATTGTCACCACGGCGCGCAAGCCCTCCGACAACGTCCGCGTGCTGGCGGCGGCGCGCGCGCTGCCCAAACACAAGTTGGTGGTACTGGCGATGGGCGAGTTGGGCTTTCCCACGCGCGTGCTGTCGCCGGTGTTTGGCGGTGCCTTCACCTATGCGGCGCCGCTGGTGGCAGAAGGCACGGCGGCGGGGCAGGTGAGCGGGCATTACCTGCGCCATCTTTACCGCGTGGAAAAGCTGGCCAAGACGACCAAGGTTTACGGCGTTATCGCCGATCCGGTTCGCCATTCGATCTCACCCTCGGTGCACAACCGGGCGTTTCAGGCGCGGCGGACCGACGCAGTGTACCTTCCGTTTCTCGTGACAGCGGCGCACTTGCGCGATTTCTTTTCCCTGGCGGAGCGTCTGCCCTTGGCCGGATTCAGCGTCACCATTCCACACAAGCAGAAAGTCATCCGCTACCTGGACGCTGTCGACCCGCTGGCCAAGCGGATTGGCGCGGTCAACACCGTGTGGCGCAAAGCCGGCCGCTGGCGCGGCGCCAACACCGACGTGGCGGGCGTCACCACCCCGCTGGCGCGCGTGCTGCGGCTGCAGAAATCCTCGGTGCTGATTGTGGGCAACGGCGGCGCAGCGCGCGGAGCGGCGTTCGCACTCTCCGATGCCGGCGCCAGAATCACTCTCACCGGCCGCAACCCGGACCGCGTGCGCGCGCTGGCCAAGGTCTGCGCCGCCGAGGCGCTGGCCAAGGAACAACTCGTGGGGCGCCATTTTGACGCTGTGGTGCACGCCACGCCGCTGGGCATGTTCCCGCATGTGGACGAGTGTTTCTTCAGCGGCTCGATTCCGGCGGAAGTCGTGTTCGACATGGTCTACAACCCGCTGGAGACCGCCCTGCTCCGGCACGCCAGAGAACAGGGCAAGACCGCCATTCCCGGCCTCGACATGTTCATCGAACAAGCCGTGGGCCAGTTTGAGATCTGGACCGGAGAGACCGCGCCGCGTTCGATCATGGAAAAAGCGGCGATGGAGGCGCTGGAGCATCAACCCGGCGGAATACAGGGAAAATGACACTCACACGACGGCAACTGGCAACCGTGCTGGCGCCGGCAGTGGCGCTGGCCGAGGCTGCGGCCCAGCCGGCGGCAGCGGCGGACGAGGAACTGCGGGCGGCCCGTAATCGGGTCAAAACCAACGGCGAAACTCTGGCTGGCGAAGCGGTGCCTATGGCCGTCGAGCCCGCCTTTCAGTTCAAGGCCTGACCCATGGCCGCCCTCGATAACGACGTCTTCTTCGCCACCGCGGCCGAGCTGAACGCTCGCCTCATCAAGAAAGAGTTTTCGGCCGAGGAACTGGCGCGCGCCTTCGCTGAACGGTTGGAGCAGCTCGGTCCGCTCTACAACGCTCTGGCGCTGCCGCTCAAAACGGATGCCCTGCGCCAAGCGCGCGCGGTGGACAAGGACATCAAGCGGGAGCGCCTGCGCGGCCCGCTGCAAGGCGTCCCCTATGCGGTGAAGGACCTGCTGAGTTACGCCGGCCAGCCCACCACCTGGGGCGCCAAGCCCTATGCCGCTCAGGTGTTCGATTTCAACGCCACGGTGATTGAGAAGCTGAATGACGCGGGTTCGGTGATCACGGGCAAGCTCTCCATGGTGGAACTCGCCGGCGGCGGCGGATACCGGTTCGCATCGGCTTCGTTGTTCGGGCCGGGACTGAATCCGTGGGACCGCACGCGCTGGGCGGGTGGCTCTTCGAGCGGCTCGGCGGCGGCGGTGGCAGCCGGCCTGGCGCCTTTCACTATCGGTTCGGAAACTTCCGGCTCCATCGTCACGCCGGCGGCGTTCTGCGGGGTGACGGCGCTGCGTCCTACTTACGGGCTGGTGAGCCGGCACGGCGCCATGGCGCTTTCCTGGACGCTCGATAAACTGGGGCCGTTCGCACACACGGCCGAGGACTGCGGGCTGATCCTGCATGCGATCGCCGGCAAGGACGGCAAGGACCCGGGGTCGGCGGGCAAGAGCTTCTACTACACGCCGCAGTATGCGCGGCCGCTCAGCGAATTGCGGATCGGCTTCGCCGCTGCGGATTTTGCCGACCGGCCCGAAGTGGAGGCGCGTCCCGCCTTCGCCGCCGCTCTCGACACCCTGAAGGCGTGCGGCATTCAGTTGATGGAAGCCAAGCTGCCGCCGTTTCCTTACGGCACAGCGCTGGCGGCCATTCTGGGCGCTGAACAGGCTTCCGTCTTCGAGCCGCTGATCTCGAGCGGCCGGGTGGACGAGTTGGCGGATCAGGCGCAGATTGCCGGCCTCAAAGCCAGCCTCGAGATCCCGGCCAAAGACTATCTGAGGGCGATGCGCATCCGCCGCTTGATGCAGGATGCGATCCATTTGATGTGGAGCGATCTGGATGCCGTGGTCGCACCGGCGCGAACGGGGGTGGCGCCCAAGATCGATGAGCCGCTTTCGCCACCACCAGCCGCAGCCTCTTCCGCCAACCGGACTGCGCCGCCGCCCTCCGCACCGGCTGGTTTCGGCGCCATCATTCCGGCGGGTAACCTGGCCGGCCTGCCCGCGCTGGTGCTGCCTTGCGGCTTCGCCGGGAACTTGCCGCTGGCGGTGCAACTGGTGGGTCCGCCGTGGTCGGAGAATACCCTGCTGGCCGTTGGCAAGGAGTTTCAGTCGCGGACGGACTGGCATAAGCGAAGGCCACCAGCGGTGTGAGGCGCGCTGGGATGGCCCGCCGCTCGGACGCAAACGACGCCTTCGCAGACAAGCGGCCGCAGCCTGCAGTGTCGCCGCGTGAAATCAGTGCTGGCAGCATTTTCTGCACCGCAAGGCAAGTCAAAGACCTGCGCGCGCCGATTTTCGATTCAGGTGTTATACGCCCGCGACAAGAATCGCGACAAGAATCGAATTTGACACCTGTCAGTCCGTTTGTTCTAATTGAAAGTAACTCATTGCTCCTCAGTAGCTCAATGGTAGAGCATTCGGCTGTTAACCGAAGGGTTGTAGGTTCGAGTCCTACCTGAGGAGCCATCAAAACACCTTTATTTTCAACTACTTAAGGTTGACCCCCCAAACATCAGCAAATTGCGCGAAATGGCCAACACTACGCAAAACCGGGCTCTCTCCGGAGTTGCGCGGAGAGTGGCCGGCCAGCGCCGAGGCCTCTCTGCCGGGCCATTAGGCGCCCGTCTCTCAGACTCTCCGAAAGGGCCGCGCGTTTGGTTAGCTGGCAGTTTGGCCGCTGGCCGGCGATCCTGACGCCGAACTGCTTGCAGAATACGCCAGGTCGCGGGTGTTGTCCTCACGGTGATGCCTCCCTGGTCGGTACGTTTCGCTGCCCTGGTGCTTCTCGCGATCCCAGCCAAGCTATGCTCCGCAGAGGGTAATTGTGCGACTGGCGGCAAGCCCGCTCCTTTGAGGCGACGTGGATACCACGGTTACAGAGAAATCGCAGACCGCGCCCACATTGGCCAGCATGGTGTCAGGAAGACACTTTTCGATGCTGGGCGCGAGGGCCGAGCTGGGTCGGGAACTAGCTCTGGCAGAAGAAGGTGGCGACCGCTGGGCTGGAACTCCCCCCGGCCCGCCTACGTAGTACTTTTAGCACCCGGAGGGTCCACATGCTTTGGTTATACGAATCTTTCTTTCCCGTGGTCTGGATCGCCTTCCTTCTCTACTGGCAAATCAAAGCCGTCGATACCAAAACCACTCAGCGTCTCGAGCCCGTAGTCTCGCGCATCCTCCGCGTCCTCACCTTCCTGATCGCGATCGTCCTCCTCTCGACAACCCTCATCCCGCTGCGCTGGCTTTACCTCCCACTCTGGCCGTCTGGTTTTTGGCCCTTCTGGCTGGGAGCCGCCCTCACCGTCGCCGGCCTTCTTTTCGCCGTCTGGGCGCGCGAGCAACTCGGCAGCAACTGGAGCCGCTCCGTCACCATCAAGCAGGGCCACGAGCTGATCACCACCGGTCCCTATGCCGCGGTCCGTCACCCAATCTACACCGGCATTCTGACCGGGTTTCTTGGCAGCGCGATTGCAATCTCCCAGGTGCGCGGGTTCATCGTTTTCGTCCTCATCTTCCTCGTGTTCTGGGTCAAGCTCCGCATGGAGGAGGAGTGGATGCGCTCCCAGTTTGGGGAGACTTATGCTACCTATGCCCGACAGACCGCCGCCCTGGTGCCTTACCTCCTCTGATCGCTGCGTCACGATCTCAGCCCCAGCAAGAGCGAGTTGAACCAACCTGAGGAGTTGAATCTCGAGATCAATTCTCGGTTCCCGGTCGAGTAACGGCGCATCCGGAACTTATCCTGGGTTCCCTTGGCGAGTTCGAGATGTGTCCAGACTGGGTGCCCGGCACGGATAAGCTCGGCCCTTCGCGTCAATAATCATGAAAACGAAATCCGCCCGTGGGTTCGATCACGCTGCCAATTGGACGGCAAAAGTTCGAAACGCGTCCAGACCGGGGACCCGGGCGTGCTCGACCGTGGTCGGGGTGGCGACGCTCGAGTTCGGCGGTATTTACGCGCCGCTGCGCATCGATCTTTGGGTGCCGTTCGGCTACTGGGCCGGCAATGCCGCCGACTTTGCGGCCGTACTTCAAGTTCATCAGGGTTGGATTCGTCCCTGAGACGGAGGTTACTGATACTGAGTTCAACCCGATAAGTTGCCAACGCCAGCGGCTAAAATAGGTTGACCATGGGCAAACGACGGCGCCAGCCCGAGAGTCGCACTTCCCAACGCGTCGAACCGGCGATCCCTCGTCGAGCACCATTGCTGCCGAGTCTCCATCCACTGCTTTCCACTTTCGCTCTGTTTCTTCTTGTGGCGGGGGCGCGCTGGTGGCTTATCGGCAGATACAGCACCGATGTCCCCTGGCTTGACCAATGGGATGCCGAGGCTCAAGGACTCTATCAGCCTTGGCACGCGGGAACACTGAATATCCATAGCTGGTTTGCCCCGCATAACGAACACCGTATCTTTTTCACGCGCGTTCTGGCGCTGGGTCTTTTGCAGTTAAACCGGCAATGGGACCCCCGGCTTCAAATGGCCGTAAACGCGGGTCTTTACGCAATCATTGCCGCTGCGCTCTTTCTTGTCCTTCAAAGGGGCCGAACGCCCGGGTTCCAGGTATCTTGCTGGGTGTTGCTCGCGGCGCTTGGCAGTGTTCCTTACGCCGCTACAAATACTCTACTCGGCTTTCAATCGCAGTTTTACTTTCTCACAGGCTTCTCCCTCCTTTCGATTTATACATTGGTGAACAGCCGCCCAGGCTCCCTGTTGTGGACTGCCGGATTCATCAGCGGCTGTGCCGCCCTTGTCTCGATGGCTTCCGGATATGCGTCCGCTCTCGCCGTCCTGGGGGTGCTCCTCTGTTCGACGTTCCGTTCGGCAAAGGATTTCAGACAAGAACTGGGACGAAACTGGATGACCGTTCTTGCGGCCTGTGGGCTCATCGCAGCCGGAGTCTTTTTGCGCTACAGCCCCCCTGACAGCGCATCTCTGGCGGCTAAATCCGTTGGAGACTTTGTCGGATTTCTTCTGACGTGTCTATCGTGGCCGGGCAAGCCGATGATCGTGGTCGCCGTGATCTCCTGGATGCCGTTTTCGGCCTTTCTGGTGAACTATTTTCTAAAACGGACACGGGACGATCCTGCCGAAAGATTCATTCTCGGCGTCGGTTTCTGGGTGCTCTTGCAAGCTGGAGCGCTGGCGATGTATCGGGCCAATTCTGGTGAAGGTCTCGAATCCCGCTATACGGATATCCTCGCCTTCGGACTTCTTGCGAATGCCCTCTGCGCAGTCTGGCTTCTGGGCAGCACGGGCAGTCTCCGGCGATGGATGCCGGTCCTCGCCATAGTCTGGTTTGCGGTGAACGGGATTGGTCTCTACGCCACGACCTCCGAGGAGTCGCTCTTCTCGTGGAAGCACAACATGGAAATTCGGCGCGCCGCGATAGCCGGATTCTTCGCGACCGGAGATCAACGGTATCTGGACCGCGCCCCGCCCTATCCCGACGCAAAGCGAATCGCCGCGCTCCTCCTGGACCCGGTGCTTGGTCCGATACTGCCGGCTGGCATCAGAAAACCACTCGTCCTGTCGCCCCGCCAAGGTTCGCCGGCGCCCGAATTTCTAAACGGTCTGAGCATGCCGGATCTGGGGAACGTGACACCCGATGTTTGGACGTTGCCAGGCATGTTTTCCCGCTTTGCCGTCATACCGCCGTCGACCCAATTTGAATACCGCATTGAAAGGTCGAGCGCTCTGCCTTTCCTGCTGCTGTATTTTGTCGGGGAGAACTACGATGCCGCCATCATTGATGCTCACAAGGGGCGACATAGGATCGTTTCGCTGCCGCCGGGCCATGATGACCAGGGCCATCACGCCTTCGTTTACTGTCCGACTGCGGAGTGCGTTTTGAAAGGCTCCAGCGGACCATCGCAGTTGGCGCTCATGGAGCCGAAGGAAATCGGGCCACTGTCTATCGCGGCGTTGACCGCTGCGCTGTGGGGACACTTCGTAATGGCGGCGGGAGCCATTCTGTTTCTTGCTCTCGTTCTGGTGCCGATTGCTCGTGGTCGCAAACGTACTGCCGGGCGCAGCCCGGTTCCCGCCACAGGAAAGGCGCACCAGGTTGGATCAGATTGATCCGCGACGGTGAGCGGGACGTCCCGCAGAGAGTGTCGCTGCAAAAGCCGGATAGCCACGCCCAGAGGAGTCGATCGGCGGACGTCAGTTTCGGCCGCTTTACCCGGAAGCGCCGTGGGCCGCGCCGCCCCAGGTGATTACCGCGTCTAGGAACACGTTGAGCATCCAGTGGACCACTACAACGGGCCAGATGCTGCGGGTGGCCAGCACGACGGTACTGGTGGCTATGCCCCATACCAGCGTGCCCCAAAGCTCCGGGATCGGCTTGCCGAGATGCCAGGCGGTGTAGGAAAGCATCGAAACCAGGATGGCGTAGTAGCCGAATACGAACGGCCCCGGGATGCCCTGCGTACCGGGCAGCGCGTCGCGATCACGCGCGTTGTACAGGCCGAACAGCAGGTACCCGCGAAAAATAAACTCGATGGCCACGAAGAAGAGGAAGTAACCGGCCTCGTAAAGTGCAAACTCACCAACGCTGGCGAACGGCCCGCGGTACAGGGGGTAAAGCGCTCGCATGCCGGGATCGCGCGTGCTCAGGTAGAACGCCGGTGCGCTGAAGATCAAGAGCATTGCGGCGGAGAGCAGGGCCAGCCCCCAGCGGTCACGGTGCGGCAGCCCGAGCCCGTAGTCGCGCAGGTCCTGGTGATAGACGAGCTTGATGAGCAGGATGGGGACTACCACGACGAACACGAAGCCGGCCAGATAGCTCAGCCACTCCTGGTCCCAAGGCACGCCGGGGAGGATGTGAGCGCGTGTCGCCGGATCGCTCCCCGGCCCGCCCCAGCCGCTCCAAAACCAGCTGAGCAGGTCGAGTTTGCCGTGCGCTCCCCACAGCATAATAAGCACGAACGCGCTGCCCAGAATCATCCCGATCGGGTCATGAAAGAGCCGGACGAGGCTGTTGTAGATCAGCTTGAGGACCGTGAGCACACCCGGGTTCTCGAGCTCGGCCTCCGTCACGCGAATGGGGCGGGGATACCTGCCCTCGTCGCGAGCTTGTATTGGTTTGGTGTCAGTCTGTGGAAGCATAGTTCCTCCTGGCGTCAGCCGAGGCGCCGCCGAACGGCGTATAACAACCGAATCGTTTCATTGATGATCAGTGGGACAAGGCCCATTGGGACGGCCAGCACGGCGGCTCGCAGCCAGGGATTCCTGTCGCCGAGCAGGGCCGGCGAGAAATGCCAGAGCTGCAGCCACAGTTGGTTGGGGATCTCGACCGCCAGGAACGCCGCGGCGCCCGCCGCGAACTGCGCGATGGCGGCGCGGCCCGCCAGCAGATAAGAGATGGCACCGATGATGAGCCCGAAGAACCCGAACATCGCCACTACGATCAGCCAACCAGGTGTGTAGACGTACCAGTGCGCCAGGGATGCGAGGCTCTCGACGATCACGCCGACCAGCGCTGCCAGTGTGAAGGTCTTGATCGCCCGGTCACGCGGCACCTCGGCGGTGATGTGGTCAGCCTGCTCGGTCCGGCCCTCCCAGTCCGCTACCTCGGCACGGAGGCCGTCCTCCAGCGGCGTGGTGGCCACCCATCCGAAGTCTCGCTGCGCCGCCGCCGGCGTGACGGCCCAGCTCGTCTGACGCACTTCCCGCACCTTGTCCCGCGTGATCAGGGGGCGGGTACGAGTGAAGGCGTGCAGCCACTCGGAAAGCACGGCAACCACCCAGAGCGCCGCGTGCGGAACGAGGATAGGGATCGCGAACCCCTTGCCCATTACTGTCCCGATGTCTGCGACGAACTCTGAGGCTGTGTTCGTAGTTGAGTTAGCCAGGAAATACGTCTGATTCAGGGCCGCCGGACTGGCTGCTCCCGCCGTCATGCCCCGCACCAGATCACCCACGTAGATGAAAGAGAGCGTCTTTTCCGCCAGCCCGATCCGCGGCCGGATTCCCGCCCGGACTGCGGGAAACGTCCCGCGCGAAATGTCGGTCTCCCGCTCCCCGAAGACCGACACGGGCCGCACAATCGTTACCGGCACGCCGCGCTCCGCAAACTGCATGACGACATCCTCGGCGTCGCGCTTGGACTCCCCATACCAGGAAACGGGCTGGCGCGGGGCCTTTTCGTCGATCGGGGCCGGTGATGGAGCGGGTCCGGCGGCCGCCTGGCTGGACGTGTACAGGAAGCGGCGGAAGCCGGGGCCGCGCGCGGCCAGAACCGCTTCGAGCAGTTTCCGCGTGCCCTCCAGGTTGGTCCTCCGAAATTCGGCCTCCGACGTGCCCATCACAAGGCCGCCGAGATGGTAGACGATCTCGACCCCACGCGCCGCCTCCGCAAGACCTAGCCCGGTCCGCAAGTCGCCCACGACGAGCTGAAGCCGATCGCCATATCGGTCCGACAGCGGTCCAAGCGAGCGGAGATCGGCGGTCGGCCGCACCAGTCCCACGACCTCGTCGCCCCTCGTGAGGAGGAGTTCCGTCAGGTGCGAGCCGATGAAACCGTTGACGCCTGTCACGAGAACCTTGGCCATGCGATTATCTCCTTCTGCGCCGATGCGGTTTACTTCACCACATGCGGTGTGCCACGTTGAGCTTCAGGATTTCCCAGACGTCGGACCATATCCCGACGCTCCAGTGAATGAAAGCGAAATAGACGAAACTCCGCAGTCTGAGGTTGAGGAAGCCCGCCGGAACACCGGCGAGCAAAGCTGAGACGGCGAAGATCCACGGCAGCCCGACGAGGCAGCAAGCCGACAGTGCGGTGGCGACCAGAACAGCCGCCCACTGGGCGCCGCGCGAGCCCCCCAGCGCCTGTGTCAGGCCGAAGAGCAGGAATCCGCGGAACAGGCCTTCGAACCCGAAAGCGAACATCGCGTAGCTCACCAAGTGGACGGCCACATGACCCGGGGTTAGAAAGCCGGGCTCGACCAGGTAGGTGTAGTAGTGCTCGCTTCCGATGAACGCCGAGCCCAGCGGCGCGAGCACGTAAACGGGTATGAGCACGAGCAGCCACGCAGCCCCTTGACTCGTCTCACCGAGCGAAAAGCCAAAATCCCGCAGCGGCTGGTGCAGCACGAAGTGAGCCGCGATATACGGAATCCCCAGACCGAAGACCAGCGTCCCGACGAAAACGACCCAGGTCCCGAAATACACCGTGCTGCCCAAAAAAGGGTGGCCGAGCCAACGCGACAATCGCTGCTCATGTCCAAACCCAAACCCCAGTAACCACAGCAGCGCCATGAAGAGAACCGCCGCCGTGAGCACAATCAGGTGTTCCGGTTCAGCGTGAAATGGAGCGGGAGCGCTCTCCGCTAGTAAGTATTCCGCCCCTTCGGGGCGGGGATTTTCAAGGCATAGGGGTCTACCGATCCGATGTGTTTTTGGGAAGAGCG
>Ga0187876_1000273_pt1 | contig 54671 bp, 34 predicted proteins | sample June2016WEW_17_4_FD_133000 | JGI IMG/M metagenome (GOLD analysis project Ga0187876, IMG submission 133000) | Peatland microbial communities from SPRUCE experiment site at the Marcell Experimental Forest, Minnesota, USA - June2016WEW_17_40 | ecosystem: Environmental > Terrestrial > Soil >... | reverse complement strand
TGGCGTTGGGTCTCAAACTCAAGGAGCTGGTCATCATTCCGGAGCTCGCTACTGCGCCCTCCCGCTGAACTTCTGCCAATTTCGGCAAGAACCTAGCTATGTAGGTACTTACGGTCGTGGCTCTGTTCGGAGTTGCGACGGTGATCGAACTAGGCTTGGCCGCTGCGGCCGAGCAAACCCAGCGCGGCGGCGGTAACGTGGTCCGCGGTAAAGCCGAAGTGCTGGAGCACTTCGGCGCCGAGAGCGGACGCGCCGAAGCGATCCAGGCCGATGATGACGCCTTCGTCCCCGGCGAAGCGGCTCCAGCCGAGGGTGGCGCCGGCCTCGACGGTGACCCGCTTGCGGATCGCCTTGGGCAGCACGCTTTCGCGGTATGCGGCGTCCTGCTTATCGAACAACTTCCAACTCGGCAGGCTCACCACGCGCGCCCGGACGCCGGAGGCTTGAAGCTTCTCGCGAGCCTGCACGCAAAGCGCAACCTCGGAACCGGTGCCGATCAGGATCACGTCCGGCGAGCCGCCCGCGGCCTCCGCCAGAATGTACCCGCCGCGCGCGACGGCGGCGTCCTTGGCGTTGGTGCGGTCGAGATGCGGTACGCTCTGTCGTGTCAGCACAATCAGCGATGGACCGTCGTGCGCGACGGCGAACGTCCAGGCCTCGGCGGTTTCGGTGGGATCGGCGGGCCGAATCACGGTCAGGCCCGGTATGGCGCGCAAGCCGGCCAGTTGTTCGACGGGCTCATGCGTCGGGCCATCCTCGCCGACGCCGATGCTGTCGTGGGTGAAGACATAAATGACGTGCAACTGGCTGAGCGCGCCGAGGCGGATGGCCGGTTTCATATAGTCGGAAAACACCATGAAAGTTGCGCTGAAGGGCAGCACGCCGCCATGCGCAGCCATGCCGTTGACGGCGGCGCCCATGGCGTGCTCGCGCACGCCGAAAGCCAGGTTGCGCCCGGCGTAGGCCCACTCGCCGCCCACCGCGCCCTGTGTGCCGGGGCCTTCGGCCTCGGGCGGCTGGAAATCGCCCAGCCCTTTGAGGGCGGTTTCGGTGGATGGGTTGAGATCGGCCGAGCCGCCGATCAGGTTGGGGATGCGCTGCGCCAGCGCGTTCATGGCCATGCCGCCGGCGACGCGTGTGGCGATGGCTTTGTCGCCCGGCTGCCATTTTGGCATGCCGGCGGCCCAGTCCGCGGGCCGTTTGCCGGCGATCATCATCTCCAGCTCAGCCGCCTCACCGGGGTATTCCTTGCGGTATGCCTCGAAGCGGCTTTGCCAGTCGCGCTGCGCTTTGGCGCCGCGGTCCACGGCCGTGCGGAAAAACGCGAGCGCTTCGGGCGGAATGAAAAACTTGTCTGTGGTGGGCCAGCCGAGCGCCTTCTTGGTGGCGAGCAGTTCGTCTTCGCCGAGCGGCGAGCCGTGCGCGGTGAAGCTGTCCTGCTTCTTGGGGCTGCCATAGCCGATGTGGGTGCGCACCACGATCAGCGAGGGCCGGCTCTCGGCCTGGGCTTCGGCGATGGCGGCGGCGATATCGGCGGTGTCGTTGCCGTCGGCCACGGCGCGGGTGTGCCAGCCGTAGGCATCGAAACGCCGGGCGACGTCTTCGGTGAAGATCAAGCCAGTGGCTCCGGCCAGCGAGATGTGGTTGTTGTCGTAGAGGTAAATCAGTTTGCCCAGCTTCAAGTGGCCGGCCAGTGAAGCGGCTTCCTGGGTGACGCCTTCCATCAGGTCGCCATCGCCGCAGACGGCATAGATGTAGTGGTCGATGATGCGGTGTCCGGGTCGGTTGAAGCGCGCGGCGAGCCACGTTTCGGCGATCGCCATGCCGACGCCGTTGCCGAAACCCTGGCCCAGCGGGCCGGTAGCGACTTCTACGCCGACGGTGCGCCCCCGCTCCGGATGGCCCGGCGTCTTGCTGCCCAGCCGGCGGAAACGCTTCAACTCATCGAGTGGCAGGTCATAGCCGGTGAGATGCAGCAGGCTGTACAGCAACATGGAGCCGTGGCCGGCGGAAAGAACGAAACGGTCGCGATCGAACCAGCTCGGATCCTTGGGATTGTACTTGAGGAACTGCGTCCATAGCGTGAAAGCCATGGCGGCCGCGCCCATCGGCATTCCGGGGTGGCCCGAGTTCGCATTTTGAACCGCGTCCGCGGAAAGGATGCGGATGGTATTGATGCACAGATCTTCGAGTGTGGTAGTGGCGGTCAAGCGGATGATTCCTTTCGTGCGATAAATCCTATCTTACGATGCTGCGGGTGGGGCACGCTTTAGCTTGCCTTAAACTGAGATTGAATGAATCTGCTCATACCGAACCTTGGCTCGACGTCGCTCAAGTACCAGATTCTGGAGATGCCCGGCGAAGCGGTGCTGGCCAAGGGCAAACTGGAACGCGTGACGGACTACGGCGACGCCCTGGCGCGCATCACCACCGCGGGAATCGGCATCGACGCCATCGCGCTCAAAGCCGTGCATGCCGGGCCGGATTACCGCGGAACGTTCCTGGTGGATGCGGGCGTACTCGCCGCGATGCAGCGCTACCTGGCGGCAGCAGCTCTGCACAACGCGATCTACCTGGCGGCCATCGCGGGGTTCGAGAAGGCCATGCCAAGCGTGCCCATCGTGTGCGCGTTCGAAACGGAATTTCACGCTACGATGCCGGAGCACGCGCGCCTCTATGGCGTTCCCGCGGATTGGCGGGCAGAGGGCGTCGTCAAGTACGGGTTTCACGGCGCGTCGCACCAGTTCATCGCCGGGCGCGTGCGTGCGATGCTGGGCCGCGATCCGAGATTGGTGAGCTGCCATCTGGGCGGCAGCTCTTCGATCTGCGCCATTGCCGGCGGGCATTCGATCGACACCACCATGGGGTTTTCGCCGCAATCGGGTTTGGAAAACGCAACGCGCTCCGGCGATGTGGACGTGTTCGCGGTGCTCTACATGATGGAGTGCCGCGGCTGGAGCGAGGAGGAAGTGCGCCGCCAACTGGCTCAGTCGGGCGGCCTGGCCGGGCTTTCCGGCATCGCCGGCGGCGACGTGCGCGATCTGGAAGCGGCCGCCGCGGCCGGCAACCGCGAAGCCGCACTTGCCCTGGCGGTGTTCGTTTACGAGGTGAAGAAAACCATCGGCGCCTATGCCGCCGCGATGGGAGGCGTGGAAGCAATCGCGTTCACCGGCGGCATCGGTGAAAACTCCGCGCGCCTGCGCGCCGCGTGTTGCGAGGGGCTGGAGTTTCTGGGCATCAGTCTCGACCGCGAACGAAACGAAACCGGCGCGGGCGATCGCGCCGTCTCCACGGCGGATTCCGCCGTTACCGTGCTGGCCCTGGCCACCAACGAAGAGCTGATCGTGGCGCGGCGGGCGTGGAGCGTGCTGCAGGGGCGCAGAGACGGAGGCTGCTGACTTGGCACGCACGGCAACCCGCGAGCCAGCGAAGCAAGGGGCTTGTAGGGCAGGTTGGTAACCTGCGCGCCGATTGTCAATCGGCGCAGCCGCGCAACGCCCGGCCCTGGGCAGGCCAGGTCGCCTGATGATGGCGGTGACCCTGCCGGAACGGATTTGAGGGAGATCACTTGAGGACGCTGACACGCCGAGAAGTCATGGCCGGGATGGCGGGAGCCGCTGGCTTGCCGATGGCCGCAGCAAGCGGCAGGCTGGATCGGGCAGCGATTGTCAAACGGCACAACCCCGTGCTGCGGGCGCCCGACATCAACTCCGCCCTCCAGGTGGGAAACGGAGAGTTCGCCTTCAGCGCCGATATCACGGGTCTGCAAACGTTTCCCGCCGCCTATGAGAAAGGGATGCCTCTTGGCACCATGGCGCAGTGGGCCTGGCACACGTTTCCGAACACGGGAGACTTCCATCTGCGCGACGTGCTGCGGCCTTTCGATTCCCACGGACGAACCGTCCTCTACGCGGACGGCATCAGCGAATTCGATAGGTCGAAGGTGCCGGAACGCGTTCGGGATGCGGTGACCTGGCTGCGCGAGAATCCGCAGCGCATCCACCTGGCGCGCATCGGCCTCGCGTTCGCGGATCAGGAAGGCAGGCCGGTCACCCTGGCGGATCTGCGCGACGCGAAGCAGGAACTCGATCTTTGGAGCGGGCTGATTTCGAGTGAGTTCCGAGTCGGAAACTCGCCGGTGCGGGTCGAGACCGTTTGCCACCCCGAGCGCGACCTGCTCGCCATTCGCATCGTCTCGCCCCTGCTCCGGCGACGAGAACTCGGCGTCGCGATCGCTTTTCCGTATGCCTCCACTTCATGGGCGGTGGGCTATGACTGGAACTCGCCGGCGCGCTACGAGACCAGAGTTACCAGGACCGATCGCGGAGCAACCTTCAACTGCATTCTCGATGAGACGCAATACACGGCAACCGCGGCCTGGCCGGCTGCGGCCCGGTTAGAGGACGTGGAGCCTCATCACTTCCGCCTGGTGTCCGAAGGACGGGACGAGATGGAGCTGGCGATTGAGTTTCTGCCGAAGGGGAGCACGGCGTCGATTCCTCCGTTTGCGGAAGCTCGGGCATTCGCCGCACGGCACTGGTCTGCGTTCTGGACCGCGGGTGGCGCAATCGATTTCGCGGAATGCACCGACCCGCGCGCCCTCGAACTGGAGCGCAGGGTGGTGCTCTCCCAGTATCTGATGGCGGTGAACTGCGCCGGGTCGATGCCGCCACAGGAGACTGGCCTCGCGACCAATAGCTGGTGGGGCAAATCCCACCTGGAGATGCATTGGTGGCACGCAGCCCATTTCGTCCTGTGGGGCAGGCCGGAGCTTCTGACGCGCAGCCTGCCGTGGTACCGCTCCATTCTGCCTAGAGCGAAAGACACCGCCAATTTGCAGGGCTACCGGGGAGCGCGCTGGCCGAAACAGATCGGCCCGGATGGCAGAGAGGCGCCGAGCGATGTCGGCGTTTTCCTGATCTGGCAGCAGCCGCATCCGATTTACTACGCAGAGTTGCTGTATCGCTCGCATCCCGGCCGCGAAACGCTGGAGGCGCACCGGGAAATCGTCTTCGAGACGGCGGACTTCATGGCTTCCTATGCGTTTTGGGACGAACCAACCCGGCGCTATGTGCTGGGGCCGCCGCTAATTCCCGCCCAGGAGAGCTACTCGAAGATACGAAGGCGAGTTACTAATCCCACATACGAGTTAGCCTACTGGCACTGGGGCCTATCCACTGCCCAACGCTGGCGCGAGCGGTTAGGCATGCCGCGCCGGCCGGAGTGGGACAAAGTAATTCAAGGGCTGGCCCGGCCGCTGGTGCGGAACGGCATCTATACAGCGATTGCAGAAGAGCCGTTTACCGTTTACAACGACCATCCATCCATGTTATGCGCTTTGGGGGTGCTGCCTGCAACGCCACTGATAGATGCTGCGATCATGCGTTCGACACTCGCGGACGTGTTGGCACGGTGGAACTGGGGCACCACGTGGGGATGGGATTATCCGGTGATCGCGATGACGGCCGCGAGGCTGGGTGAGCCGGAGAAGGCGGTCGATGCATTGCTCATGGATTCGCCTAAGAACCAATACCTGGCGGGAGGACAGAACCTTGGGACCAAGGGCCGGCTGCCGCTTTACCTGCCGGGGAACGGCGGCTTACTTTACGCGGTGGCGACGATGGCTGCCGGTTGGGATGGCGCAAGGGGAAGCGCTCCAGGCTTTCCCGCGCGCGGCTGGAATATCAAGTGGGAGGGATTGCAAAAGGCGCTGTAACGAATAAGTCACACGCGTAAGTTCGCCGCTCGCGTGTTAGTCAACGGAATGCGCGGGTCACGCTTTTGTAGTGACTGTCACGCTGGCCGGTTTCAGCCCTGGCGAGGTGGCGGTGACGCGAATCTGCCCGGCCTGGGCGGTGGATTGGACGATGGCCAGGCACATGCCGTGAAACGCCTTCCTGACCTTGCCCTTGAAGTCCGACATGTCGGACATATCACCGTTGTCCACGCCGATCAGTTTGCCTTCGCCCTGAACTTCAAACGTGATCTCGTTGTTTGCGTCCGGATGCATGCGGCCCTGCGCGTCGACCACTCTCACGGTAAGGTGCGCCACGTCGCGCCGGTCTGCGCGGATCGCGGGGCGGTCCACGGAAAGGGCAATGGCCGCGGGATCTCCGGTGGTGGCGATCTCCACTTCCGCGGCGACCTTGCCGCCTTTCATGCCGACCGCCTTGAGAGTGCCGGGCTCGAAGGGAACGTCCCAAGCCAGGTGCAGATCGTCGGTGGTTCGAACTGCGCCTTCGGGTGCAGGCGCGTAATGTCCGTAGTGACCCTCCATTCCGTATCGCGGAAAGACGTAGCCTTTGGCGCCAAGGGACCGGCCGTTCAGGAATAACTCGACGCGGTCGCAATTGGTGTAACAAGCCACTGGCAGAAACTGTCCTTCGCGGCCTTTCCAGTTCCAGTGCGGGAAGACGTGCAGCACCGGTTTTTCGGTCCACTGGCTCTGGTAGAAGCAATAGCCATCTTTGGGGAAGCCGCAACTGTCGATGACGCCGGCGGGGGCGCCATGCCCCGCGCCGCGGGCCTCGCCCAGGTAGTCGATGCCGGTCCACATGAAATCGCCGGCAACGTAATCGTAGTTGCGCACAAACTTCCACAATTCCTCGGTATCCAGCCCGCGGGTCTGGCCGAATCCGCGTCCGCCCATGAAGGCGCCGGCGGTTTGCGGATTGGCGGCGGCCGCCGCTTCGCCCGGCGGCGGAAGCAGGTCGCGATAGTCGCCGCGGGGGCCACCCATTCCGGAGCTTTCGGTGCCGATCATGCGCCAGTTCGGATGCGCGGCTTTATCGATGCTGTAATACAGCTCGCGGCGCTCGCGCCAGCGGTCCACGTAATTGTAGCCGACGATGTCTAGCAGGTTGAGAAACTCGGCGGAAACTGCCTTCGGTTGAGCGGCGATCTGGTCGCAGGCGGCGGTCACCGGGCGCGTGGGGTCCTCGCGGTGGAAGATGGCCAGCAATTCGCGCAGCAACTCCACGCCGTGCGCGCTGAGCTGATCGCCGATTTCGTTGCCGCAGCTCCACAACGCGACGGAGGGGTGATTGCGGTCGCGGCGCACGAAATCGGTGACATCGCGTTCATGCCATTCGTCGTAGTATCTCGAGTAGCCGTTGCCGTGGACCTGTGGCTTGCCGACCTCCCATTCGTCAAACGCCTCGTTCATCACCAGGAAGCCCATCCGGTCGCACAGGTCCAGAAACTCTGGCGCGGGCGGATTGTGGCTGGTACGGATAGCGTTCGCGCCCATGGCGCGCAGGATCTCGAAGCGGCGCTCCCAGACTGGCTCGGGCACGGCGGCTCCCACTGAGCCGGCTTCGTGGTGCAAACAGACTCCGTTGAGCTTGACGTGTTCGCCGTTGAGCAGGAATCCGCGGTTGGCGTCGAAGAGGGCTTGGCGAATACCGAAGGGGGTTTCGTACTCGTCCACGACGCGGTCGCCCGTACGGACGGTGCTGCGCAGCTTGTAGAGGTACGGCTCGCGCACACTCCACAGGTTGGGCTTGTCGACTTGCTCCTCCTGGACGAAGTTATATTCACCGTTGGCGCCGATTTGCTGGGACGCCTCGGCGGTCCGCACCACCTTGCCTTCGCGATCGACGACGGCCGTCGCCAGGGTGCAAACTGCGGCGGCGCTGGTTTCGTTGCGGACCCTGGTCTCGATTCGCAGTGCGGCGGCCTCCTTGGCAACCCGTGGCGTCATCACGAACGTGCCCCAGAGGGCGACATGAACGGGGTTCACCGCCGCCAGCCAGGTGTGGCGATAGATGCCCGAGCCGGAATACCAGCGCGAGTTAGGCTGGCGGGAATTGTTCACTTTGACGGCGATCACGTTATCGCCGGAGGCGTGCAGATGCGGGGTTAGATCATAGGCGAAGCTGATGTATCCATAAGGCCGCTTGCCGAGATAGTTGCCGTTGATCCAGACCTCGCTGTCCTCATACACCCCGTCGAATTCGATGGAAACCTTGCGGCCCTGGTGCGCGGCCGGGAGGCGAAAATGTTTGCGGTACCAGCCGATTCCGGTGGGAGCGTAACCGCCGGCGCCGCCGCTTGGCTCGCTTAGCGAAAACGGCCCCTCGATGCTCCAGTCATGCGGCAAATCGAGGCTGCGCCAGTTGGCATCGGAGAAGCCTGGCTGCTCGGCGCCGGCGGAGTCGCCTTTGAAGAATTTCCAGCCGAAGTCGAAGGAATCGCGGATGCGCGGCGGCGCTTCCGCGGTTTGGGCCGCCCCCTGGTTGACGGAGTCCAGCGCCGCCACCAGGGCCGCCGCCGGGACCACGCGGCCCAGCAGGCCGCGGCGGGTGATGGAATCGTCGGGATGTGCCACGTTTCCCCCAGTCGTAGGAACAGTTCCAGCATGCCGTCCGGCCAGGTGGCGTGTCAACCGAGGAGGCGGGTGGAACAGTCTGCGCACCAGCGACGAAACGTGTGATTGCTCTGAGCTTGCCGCACGCCGCCTGGGAAGACTACTTCACTGCGAGCGTGACTCCGGGCTGGCTGGTGACGCCGCCGATGGTGATGATCACAGGTACGGCGTCGCCTGGGGTAATCGACTCCGGAACCTGCGCGTTCACCTGCACCAAGCCGGCGGTGAAACCCGGAGCTTCACCGCAATAGTTCTGTGTTGCGGTCTGGCCGCCGATGGTGACTGAGCAAGGAGCCGCCGCCGTCGGCAACGGTGTTCCCGATGTATCGGACAGACGGCCGTCCATGCCCGGAGGCGTGGTCACTCCTTCACCGGTCCCGTAGATGAGGACCCAATCTCCGCGCGGGGCGGGATTCAATTTGCTGTTGACGCTATAGTCTGAGTTCAGGAGGATGGCGCCCTGCCCATGGCCGTCGGTGAAGATGCCCGGTTTGACGGCCGTAACGGCGATCGGGAACGGCGCTGAAGCGTTGCCTTGATAGACCACGACGACGTTGGCGGTCTGTGCCTGCGCCACTTCATAGGGGACGACGGCGTTGACCTGCCCACTGGCCGCGTAGGTCAGCGGTGAGGGAAAGCCGTTGATGAATACCTGCGTGCCGCCCAAGGAAGTGCTGACCAGGCCGTTGGAATCGTACTGGAGGTTGGCACCCGTGGCCGGACCCAGATCCTGGCCCCAGATGGCCACGATCTCTCCGGGCGATATGGCTTTCGCATCGTACGACGCGGCGCTGGTGACCGCGGCAACCACCGGCTGCGGCGCGATCATGTCGCCCTGCGACTGCGGGATCACGAACAGCGTCATCGAATATGCCGGGAAAGTGGCGCCGATGCTGCTGCCGGACACGCCGAGGTCCGCCTGGCGCACGATAGCGTTGAGATTCGGCGCGCTGTACTGCCACACCTGGGCAGTCGTGGCGGGTGTGAAGTGCGTCAAGCCGATGCTATCGGTGATAGCCGAGGCGGTCTTGTTCAGCACCAGCACGGTGAGCGCGGAATCGTGGCGCTGCGCGGCAAAGATGGAGAGCACGTCCGCATTGCCCGTAGTGGCGGAGACACTGGTTTCGCCGAACTGGCTGCCATTGCCGTCGTAGTTGAGGAAGATCTGGAAGGCATAGGAGCCGGGAACGCCCAGCGTGAAGCTGCCATCCGGCCACAGGGTCGCCATGTCGAGCTGCTCGCGACCGAATATGCCGAGAATGTCCGCCTGGGCGACGGCGCCGGTGATGTCTTCGAGCGCGCCCCAGTTGTATTCGGTGATAGCGAGTTTCGTGTTGGGGTAATTCTGGTTAACCCACCCGTGCATGGTGGGGATCAAAGCCGGAGCGACCTGATTGCCGTTCGCGTCGGAATAGCCCGAACAGTTGGTGAAGCCAGGCACGATGTAAGTGGAGTCCCAGAACGCCCGCGTGGAGGTCAGCCGCAGTGCAGTGTTCGCGGCGGTGGTGGTGTTGTCGAAGCCGACGCCAGGCGGGGTGATGTAGCCATGCACGTCGAGGTAATCGAGCAGGCGATACCCGTTCTGCTGCTCGAACTGCTGCATCTGCTGCAAGTAGTAAACGAGCCATGGCTTGCCTTCGTGTGCGTTCTGATCGACGGGGTTGCGCCAGTAGCAGTACGGCGGCGTGCTCCAGCCCTTGTCCATATCCGTCTTGGAAAAAAGCATGCCCGACCATCCCCCGGGCACCGGACCGGTAATCAGCGCGGTCGGGTCGGCCGCCTTTACGGCCTGCGCCGTGTCGATGTCGCGCTTCAGCATATCGTCATACGTGGCAGGCTTCTGGTACATGTCCATGTGGACGTTGTCCCACCACTCCGGCTCGTTATCGAGACTCCACATTTGCACGCCGCCCAGGTTGGCGGGGCCGTATTTGCTCAAGATGGACTGCACCCACTGCGCGGCGAAGGCGGGGGTAATCGGTTCATATACGTCGCGTGGATCGTTGACGATGTTCTGGCCCTTGGGCGACACGCCACTTCCGCACGCGGGGTCATACGGATCGACTGCACAGGCACCGCCATAGGGACTGGCTGCACAATTTGCCGCATTGCTTGGTATCTGCGCGCCGTACTTCGCCACGGCGAAGCTGCAGCTCAGCGGGACGTTGAACAGCAGGGGCTGACCCAAAATCAGCTTCGGCGTCCAGTCGAGCACAGGGACGGTGCCAAGGCTGAGCGTGCCGGTCTGCAGGTTCTTCTCATGAAAGAGGTCGAATGTCGAGTTAACGCCATCTCCCACCACGTAGGTGGTGAAGTACCAGTCGCTGTCATTATTTTTTATGTCGCGCTGCCAGTTATAGCTGGTGGCGTTGTCGCCGCCCCAGCGGCGCACCCCGACGCGCATGGCTTCGGACATTCCGCTGTCGGTCCACACGTGCGTGGAAGAGTTGTAAGAGGGCCACTCGTTGATGCCGTATATCAACGGACTGATTGGATGGCGGCTGGCAGTGGCATCTACGGCGAGTGCCGGCGCGGACTGGGCCCAAAGCGAGGCGGTTGCCAAACAGGCAAGAATTATGGGTCGGGAGTTCATGGAGGTTACCTTCATTTTATTGCGTATTTCCTGTTTGTCAGTTGCCGGCGGGCTGCTTCGCGTAGCCCACGCTTTGGGCGAGGATGATCCGCTGGTCGGCGCGCAGGTTCAGGGCTTTGCCCAACTCGGCGCGGTTCACGGATGCGCGCACCACCGTAGCCAGGCCTTCGGAAGCGCAGAACAGATACGCGTTCTGCGAGATGAACCCGGTGTCGGCATTGGCGATCGCGAGCCGCGGCGCATCGTCACCGCCCAACTTGGCAGTGTCGGCCACATAGACCAGGTTGACCGGTGCCTCGGCAGCGTACACCTGGGTTCCGGCGAGCTTGCGTATGTCGTTCTGCGTGACAGGCTTCAGGGCGTTCGCCTGGGCATCGTAGACGTAGGCGCCATCGGCCATGATGACGTAGACGTCGATCTCCTGGCGGTTGGATGCAGAGGGCGCGGTGCGGCGACCGTCCGCGCGGTTGATGCCCCAGGCGGCCCACAGAAGGTTCGAAAGCACCTGCCTGGAAAGCAACTGCGGGCCGAAGTCACGGACCGATTTCCGCTCCTTGAGGGCCTGCATCAACGGCTTGCCGCCGCTAGTCTGAGGCGCTGGCAGCGCAATCGGTTTGAGCTCCTGACCAGTGATGAGTCCGACCGGGACCAACAATAGAGCAATAAGAGAGGATGACATCTGATTCTCCATGCGCAGTATAGCTGATGGCTGACGCGGAGTGGCGCCTTCACAGCGTCACAAAGCGGGTGCGGGCAGTCTCAAAACTCAGGCTTCCCAAATGGCGGTCGCTGGCCAGCTTCAAGTATTCGAGCGTGTGCCAGTCCAGGTCCCAATAGGCTTTGGCGGCGTATGCATCCAGCATGACCGGGTCGGTCCCGGCGATCACGGTTTTTTTCAAAGCCACGTCGGCGAGATCTCCGCCGCTGGGGCCGTTCCACAAAAGCACCCGATAGGCATCGATGAGCGTCAACGTGGGGCGCATGAAATCGGCGAGGTCCACCAGGCTTTCGTGAATGTGCTGATGCAGTTGCTGGCGTGGGCCGCCCAGAATGCCGTACCAGTTCTTCATTCCCAGCGTGGCACCGGTGAGGCTGTGGTGCTTGGCAATGGGGATGTTGATCATCTTGTCGGCGCTCAGAAAAGGCTCCAGCGCCGGCCAGGAGTGCAGCACCTGTCCGCGCAGATCGACTTCGCGGAACAGGCGGTCTTCGGGGAAGATCACCTCGGCTCCCGCTGCGCGGGCCGCGGCGGCAATGCCGCTGCGCGCGAATGAAGATTGCGCGTCATTGATGCTTACATCGGTGACGATTACGCGCCGGGCACCGGCCTCCAGGCAAAGCCGGCACACTTCGGCGACCACCTGCGGATTGGTGTTGGCGGCTTGTTCGGCGGTGCGGTCCCAGGCGGCGTTGGGCTTGATGACCACTACGTCGCTGCGCGAGATGAAGCGGCCGATGCCGCCCAATTCCTGGATGGCCCGCCGCGCCAACTGCGCGGGCTCGCCGCCCTGGACGACCGCCATTTCGGGCAGGGCTACATCCGCCCGAACCTGAAAGTTCAGCCGCACCGTCGCTGCGGGGGGCGCGGCGGCGCGCCGTCCGGACCTGTTCAGCCACACGCCAAGTGCGGCGGCGGCCCCGGCCACGCCGCCCAGACGCAGCAGGCGGATCATCGCTTCGCGCCGTCCGGGCGGTGTCGCTTCAGGATCCATGGCTGATGCGCCTTTGACTTCAAGACCAGTTTACGTCTAATCCTGGAGGTGTGAAGGCCGGATTCGGAGTTCGCGCGGTTCTTATCCTGATCGGCTTCACGGCCGCCATCGCCCAGATCGTGCTGCTGCGCGAGCTGATGGTGGTTTTCTATGGCAACGAGAGCTCCATCGGGCTGATGCTGGGAAGCTGGCTGTTCTGGACGGCCGTGGGCAGCAGCTTGGCCGGATACTTCACCGCGCGCGCTGGGCAGCCGCGCCGCCTGATGGCCGGCATCCAGGTGCTGATCGCCGCCATCCTGCCCTGCACGATTTTGGCCGTGCGTGCCGCAAAGGGTCTCTTGCAGACGGTGCCGGGCGAGGTGCTGGGGCCGGGTTCCATGCTGCTCACTACGTTCTGCGTACTGGGTCCGCTCTGCATTCTCTCGGGGGCGCTTTTCACGGCGGGCAGCAGGGTCTACGCGACGGCCGCCACAGCATCCACCGGCGAGGCTACAGGTTCGGTTTACCTGTGGGAAGCCGTGGGGTCGTCGGGCGGCGGCGTGCTGGCGGGATTGATCCTGATCCGCTATTTAAGCTCGCTCGAAATCGCCTGGCTGCTGGCGGTGCTGAATCTGATAGCTGCATTCAGCCTTGCTATCGCGAAACGGCCGCCCGGAAGACAGGCGACAAGAACCGATCGCCTATCCCACCAGTATCTGCGCCGAGCGGCAATGGGCGGCGTGGTTGGCGTGGCCGCGCTGGTTGGCTTTTTCGGCTGGCCGCAAAAGCTGGAAACGATCTCGCAGGCGCGCTTCTGGCGCGGTCTGCACCTGGTCGCGACGCGCAACTCGGTCTACGGAAACCTGGCCGTGGTCGGGACGGAGGGAAGCCGGAGCGTTTACGAAAACGGCGTGGTTTTGTTCACGGTGCCCGATCCGCCCGCTGCGGAAGAGGCCGTTCACTACGCGTTGCTGGAACAACCGTCGCCGCGCAGTCTCCTGCTGATTGGCGGTGGGCTCAACGGGAGCATCGTTCAGGCCCTGCGGCATTCCACGCTCGAGCGGGTGGATTATGTGGAACTAGACCCCGCCATTCTCGACCTGGCGCGAGAGTATTTTCCGAATGAGTGGCACGCGCTGCGTTCCGACCCTCGCGTGCACGTACACGTAATGGATGGGCGGCTATTTCTGAAGACCACGCGGTCCAACTTCGATGTCGTCATCGTCAATCTGCCGGAGCCGCAAAACGCCCAACTGAACCGCTTCTACACGGTCGAGTTTTTCCGCGAGGTATCCCGAAAGCTCACGCCAACCGGCCTTCTCTCTTTCCAATTGAGGTCATCGGAGAATTACATCAGCCCGGAGCTCGGGCAATTCCTGCGCTCCATCGACAAGAGCCTGCTGGCGGTGTTCCCGGAGGTCACGGCCATTCCAGGCGAGACGGTCCATTTCTTCGCGGCGCGGCAGGCGGGCGTGCTGGCCTCGGGCGCCGACGATCTGCTGGCGCGGCTGCACGCGCGTCATCTCGACACCAGCTACGTTAGCGACTATTTCATCCCGTTTCGCATGACGCCGGATCGCATGGCAGACCTGAACGCGCAGATTCGGCCGCTGGCCGCGACACCTTTGAATCGCGATTTTGCGCCAGTGGCTTACTATTTCGACGTGGCGTTGTGGAGCAGCCAATTCAACCAAGGCTATCGCCGGCTCTTCCGCGCGATGGCCGGAGTCAATTTCGGAACCGTGCTGGCGATGGTTGGAGTGGCGCTGGCGCTGCTTGTGGTGGGAGGGCGCCATCGGCGAAAGACAGGCGACAAAAACCGATCGCCTGTCCCACCAACATGGGCCACATCGCGATTCACGGCCGGCTTCTGCACGGCGGCCACGGGGTTCACCATGATCGGCCTAGAGATGCTGCTGCTATTAGCGTTCCAGGCGGTGTACGGCTATGTGTACCAGCAGCTCGCCATATTAATCGCGGCTTTCATGGCGGGAATGGCGCTGGGGAGTTGGCTCGAGCTGCGGCGGGCGGCGCATGGCGGGATGCGCCTCCTGGCGCTCTTGCAGGTGCTGGCCGCGGCGGCACCGCTGGTTCTGCTGGCGCTATTCGCGATCATCGGGCGAGCCGAGAGCACGCTCACTCTGCTCGCGAGCCAGATTGCATTTCCCGCACTGGCGCTCGGTTCCGGCATGCTGTGTGGATACGAGTTTCCGCTGGCGAGCCGGATCTTCTTCGGCGAAGCGCGCGCCACCAATGCTGCGTCCCACCGTCCCGGCACGCTCTATGCGCTCGACCTTGCCGGCTCATGCCTGGGCGCCGTTTTGTTCAGCGTCTGGCTGGTTCCCGTATACGGTTTTCTTAAAACGGCGGTGCTGTCGGCACTGGTGAGCCTGGCGCCGGCGGCGATGGCCATGCTTGAGGATTCCGCAACAGATCGGGCGGAGCGATTGCCTGAACCGGTGCGCGATCGCCGAACACCAGCGCCGTAAAACGGAAGAGATCGGCGCCGGCATCCTGCCAGGCACGCCCCGGCAGGCCGGCCTTGTGACAAAGTTGCTCCAGGAACGTGGCCCGATCCCATTTTTCCTCGCTCGCGACCTGGGGCAGCAACAAGCCCTCTTGACCGCGCGCGCGGATCAGCAAGCCATCCTGCCCAACGCGGATTTCCCGGATGTCCATCACGCGGCGCAACGGGGATAGAACGGAGATCTCGTACTGCAGGTCTCCCAACTCGCTGGTGGTGACGGGGCGAAAGCGCGTGTCTCTGAGCGCCGCCATCGCCGCCACCTCGCGCACGATCAGGTAGAGAGGTTTGACCGGCGCCACCGATCCGATGCAACCGCGGAGTTCACCGTTCTTGGTTATGGTGACGAACGCCCCGCGCTCCTGCTCGAGCGCAGCCATCCCGCCGGCGGAGCACTGGTAAGTCTTACCCTCGCGCACCGCGGTTTCGACCGATCTACGAGCGATCTTGAGGAGCGCATCCTTCTCCTGCTTAGTAAGCGAGAACGGCGGCTCAGCAGCCGCGGTGGCGCCCGCAGCCTTCACCAGCGCGACGGCGCCGTAGCCGACCACGCGGCTGTGATCGCCGGTAACGTCACCGGTATTGGCGTAATGGAGCACCTTGGCCTGGTTGGCGCCCAAGCGTTCCGCAGCGATCATGGCGGCCACGATCGGCCCTCCGCCGCATGCCTCCCAAACCCGCAGATCGAGATTGCGCGACAGGTCGAGGTAATCGTACTCTCCGATGGCCTTCAGAGTTTTGTGGTCGATGCTTTCCGCATCGTCGTAAGTGTGATAGTGCGAGAGATCGGAGCTGGCCACGATGAGCGTGTTGGTTCCCGCGACCAGCTTTGCCAACGCCACGCCGAGAGCGCGGCAGGCATCGTAGCTTTGATCTCCCATGATGATCGGCACCAGCTCGAACTGCCCAATCACCCGTTGCAGGAAAGGCAGTTGGACCTCGATGGAATGCTCCATGCGGTTCGGCGACACGGTGTGGCCGGCGCCCGAAAGCTTGATAGAAGGGCTCATCTTGGCCAGTTTTGCGGCGAAAGCCTGATCCACCGGAACCTGGCCGAACGGGGTCGCGTAGGCGGCGCCGTCGTACACGGACAAGTAATCGAAGGCTTCGTAATGCGAGGGCGCAATCACTACCACACGGTCGAATTTGCGGCCCTTCAACAATGCATACGAGTACGCGGCGACCGGACCCGAATATTGATAGCCGGCGTGCGGTGCCACCAACGCCACCACGTTTTCGAGCGGCGGCGGAGCGGCTTTCGCAAGGAAGCCATCGATCATGCTGGCGAGTTCCTTCGCGTCGGCGGGATAGAATGTTCCCGCCACCGCCGGTTGCCTGATTGTACGCGCTTGTCCGCCGCTTCTGGAAGCTCCTTTAACCAAAAGGAAACCTGCAAGCAGGAACAACGCGGTCATGCCGAAAGACAGAATCTTCATATGTGGGGTGCCCCGTCCCAGATACCGGGGATGGCTTGCCGGCAGAACCGGCACTTGCCACCGTCAAGATGGATCGCCCGAACGGTGAAGCCGGCGCGCTCGATCACGGCGCGGCGGCATTTCGGGCACCAGGTATTCTCGGCCGGATGGCCGGGAACATTGCCGATATATACGTAATGCAGGCCCTCGGCGTCGCAGATGGCTCTGGCGCGTTCCAGCGTCGGCAAGGGTGTGGGCGGAAGGTTCTTCAACAGGTACTCGGGATAGAAGCGCGAAAAGTGCAGCGGGACATCGGGGCCGAGTTCGGTTTTGATCCAGTGGGCGAGCCCGCGGAATTCCTCGTCGGAATCGTTCAAAGTAGGCACCACCAGATAGACCACTTCGCACCAGGTGCCCAATTTGCGGATGGTCGCCAGGGTGTTCAGAATCGGCTTCAGCTCGCCGTTCACCACCTCTTTGTAATACTTCTCGGAGAACGCCTTGAGATCGATCTTGATAGCATCCACGCGGGCACACAATTGTTTCAGCGGCTCTTCCTGAATATAGCCGCCGCTGATGACCACGCTTCTCACGCCCGCGGCGCGGCCGGCTGCCGCGGAATCCAGGACGTATTCGCAAAAGACGACCGGTTCGCTATAGGTGTAGGCGATGGAAGGGCACTGATACCGGCGGGTCAGTGCGGCCAGATCCTTCGGCGGCAGGAAGGTGCTGTTCACCTGTTCCGGACGGACCTGGGAGATGTCCCAGTTTTGGCAAAACTTGCAATTGACGTTGCAGCCCGCCGTGGCCACCGAAAATGCCATGCTGCCGGGGAGGAAATGAAATAGCGGCTTCTTTTCGATGGGATCGACGTGAGCCGCGCAGACGCGCGCATAGACCAGCGAGTAGTAAGTGCCGCCGCGGTTTTCGCGCGCACCACAATAACCGCGTTCGTGGTCGTCGATCACGCACTCGCGGGGGCAAAGCTTGCACTTGATTTTCTTGTAGGGCAGCTTGTCGTAGAATCGCGCCTCGATGATGAACCGGGCATCGGACTCCACCGCGCGCGCCGCAACGGCCGGAAGCGCGAGCAACTGAACGAACGCCCTGCGATCCATCGAGTTATGCCTCCACCACGCCGATCAGGGTCGGATCGTTGGTCCCGAGCCGGTGGCGGGCATCCGCCGCGGTGGCGATGTAGAGCGGCTCGCGCTGCAGGTTGCGCAGCGGCTTCATCCCCTTTTCAGCCCGCTTGCGTTCGAGGATCTGCCAGCCCGTGTAATCGAGCGCCACCGGGTCGCGCGCCACCAGCAGGCCGTTATAGGGCCAAGACCACTGCGGCATGTAGGAAGGTCCGCCTTCATACTGGGCCGTCAGGCCGTCGCAAATGGTCAGCCGGACCTTTCGCCGGATGACCGGGAACATATTGACGTCCGCGACGTACGGGTCGCCGGTATTGATGTGGTACTTATTCGGATTGTGGATGGCGCCGAATAAGTTCTTGAGCGCGAGCGTCACGCCGGCAATGCCGTGGTCCTTGAGCACCGGCAGGTTGATCACCGCGTCGCAGGTGTGAACCAGCGTATTCGAGAGCAGGCTGCCCGCGCTTCCATAGACCGTCAGCTCGTTGTCGTAACCGGCGGAATCGTTGCCGATCGAGCGTATCCGATCCTTGCGGGAGGCCACGCGGTAACCGGCGCTTTCCAGGTCGGAGTTCAGCCGGTCCCAGATCACGATGTCCTTCTGCGGAATTCCGGCCTGCTGCAGCCGCTCGCAGATGGCTTCCACCAGGACGGTGCTGGTGGCAGCGCCCTTGCCGGAGAGGCAGTTTACTTTCAGGCCGACCACTTCGCCGGGCCGCGCCACGTTCTTCCAGGCATCGATGGGAGAATCGCCACCGTAGAACGACTGCATGGCCCGGTCGAGCATCTTCAAAACGCGCGCGGAATCGGGGGAGCGTCCGTCACCGCGCAGATCCGGATCGCGCGCAATCACGACTTTGGATTTCTCAGCCGCGGCAGCCCCGCCCGCGAAGGCGCCCGCGAGGCTCGCTTGCAGAAGTCGCCTGCGAGTGATGCTGTAATGTGGCCCGGCGCGCATGCCTCTTGCCCCAGGGGATGCCCCGCTGTTTCAGGTATTCCGATTCCTTTATAGCACCGGGCGCAGGTGCGAGGGGAGAGCGCGGCAGTTCATTCAAAGTCTGGCTCCAGGTCGCCAGCTAGATTTTCCTCACATTCCTTCCGCACCCGCGACAAGCTGCACCCAGTGTTGTACTCCTCCGTGGTGAACCGCTCGTACCAGAGGTGCGCGGTCCCGCGCTGCTCACCGCCCTTCAAGATTGTGAGATGGAGCTGAATCGGGGCGGCATCGTCACGCTCGATTGGTCGGACAAGCCACGCGCCAGAGTGTTGCCGCTAATATACGTAGCGGCGCACTTATCTCCCCAGCCTTCTCTCAATCGCTTGCGCCAAATTCACCAGCGCAGCCTCCGTCTGCGGCGTATCCTGGTAGGCCGTCAGGCGAACGAAGAAGGGGCCGCGGTGAAACGTCAGGCTCTGCCCATAGCTCCTGCCCGCGTCGCCGAGCGCCACCGGCCGGCTTCCGGCGGACGGCTCGGATTCGAAAACCATCGCGGCGCCCTGCGGCGCGTCCATCAGATAGATGTCGGCGACGGCCTCCACGGTGTCTCTGTAGCGGTAGTTCGCGGTGAGAGTGCGGCGGACGCCCGCTCGCAGATACCGCTCAGCATCGCCATCCACGTATTTCCAGAGATCGGCGGCTTCGAACATTCGCGTTTCGCCCACCTTCATCCATCCCGGCGCGTCGCCGCTCTCCGGGAGCCAGGACGCAAGTTTGGGCGTTCGTTCCAACAGCATCTGGTTGGTCTTCGACCGGCTCTCGCCGGCGCTGGTCACGTAGACCGCCGGGCGGTCCTTGAGCGGGCACGCAAACTCACACGCCCCGCAGCCAACGCAATGCTCGGGATCGATGTACGGCTGCCGGACCTGCTTCGTGTTCCCGGCGGCATCGGTGACTTCGGCCGGCCGCAGGTAGACGGCCTTGGGCGAGGTCGGGCACCACTCCTGGCACACAATGCAGTCGGTGGCCATCGCCCAAGGCAGACACCGGCCGCGATCATAAAAAGCCGTACCGAGACGGATGGGCTGGGCGGTCGCTTCGTGGCCGCTGGGGACCCCGGCCCAGCCTTTCTGCTGTAACGTAAACTCGCCAATCGCGCCGGTGGGGCACACCTGGCCGCAGAGGGTGCAACTGGGTTCGCAATATCCGACGCGCGGCACCACCACCGGAGTCCAGATGCCCTCCCAGCCCGCTTCGCTGAATGCGGGATGCAAGGCGTTGTTCGGGCACACCTTCATGCACTCGCCGCAGCGAATGCAGCGCGCCAGGAACCGCTCCTCGTCGAGCGCCGCCGGGGGCCTGATCAGCCGCTCGTGGGGTTCGGCGCTGAGGCCGGTATTGGCGCGCAACAGGGGAATCGCAACCGCGCCGGCTGCCAGTCCGGTCAGCACCTTTCGCCGCTTGAGATCCGCGCCCTCAATGGTTCCAGAGCCGGCGGTCCGCGGAAAAAAGCGGAATTGAATGCCGCTTTCCGGGCAATCGGCCACGCAGTTCATGCACAGATGGCATTCGGCTTTGCGCCACGGCGCGCCGGGAATGGGATCGTCGCCGCCCTGGCAATGGAGCAGACAACGGTTGCAATCCTCGCAATGGGCTTCGTGCTTCTCCAGGCCCAGAATGGACCAGCGCGAGGCCAGGCCCAACAGCGCACCGAGCGGACACAGCGCGCGGCACCAGAAGCGGGTGATGCGCAGGTTGAGCGCCAGGATGACGATGAAAATCACTCCGAGCAGGAAACCCTGGCGGAAATGCGCTTGCTTGAAACTGAGGAGGGCGTTCAGCAGGGCGGAGTGAGTGGGATGCGGGCCCACCAATGCGTTCAGCGCGTAATTCCATGCTGGCAGAATCGAGAGCGCGAACGACCGCAAGGTGAGCGCGATGGGATCGAAAATCCCCACTACCGCGCTGCCCAGAAAAGCAGCCGCCAGCAAAGCGAAAAGCAGATAGTATTTGAAGCCTTGCCACCGCTTGTATCGGTTGGAAGCGATGAGCTGCCGCCCCGACTTCTTCTCCGATCGGATGTTGCTAACGAGGTGATTCAGTGTTCCCAGCGGGCATATCCAGCCACAGAAGAACCGCCCCAGGAATAGCGTCGGGATTAAGATCGCCAGGCTCCAGAGCAATCCGCGATACAGCGCGTGCGCGGCCAGCGCATTGGCGATGGCGATTAACGGATCGGTCTCCAGAAAGGCGCGCACCGCAGGCGGCAGGTGGAAGTCGGCCGCGCCTGGCTGGACGGACCCGCGCAATCCGGTTCTCCAGAGGAGGACCAGGAACAGTCCTAGAAAGAGAGTCTGCGACAGCCGGCGCAGCCTGGGCAGGGTCAATCCGCTCCGAACAATCGAGCGGTTGCGCGCGGGTTGTAAACTACGAGACCCGCGAAACAAAGCTTTCAAATTAAGTATACCCTTTGGCTAAGAGCCTCTCTGGCAAGTCCTCTATGCGGCCGGGCCGCTGGCTTCAGGCCGGCTTCTCGGCCTGCGAATACAGCGCCCACGCGGCCGCCAAATCCTGTACGACATGGCCAAGGGATTTGTAGATGGTGATCTCGTCCGCCGAGCGGCGGCCTTCGATCTCGCCCGCTAGCACCTGGCCAATCTCGGCGACGATGTGGCTGTCATCGACTAAACCCGCCGCCTTGGCCCGGAGAAACTCCGCGCCTTGTCTCAGTGCGTTCTCCCGGCTGTCGGCAATGAACCGCGAGCGGACGACCAAGTCATTGTCAACCTCCGCTGGTCCCGCATAGCTGGAGCCGACCAGGTTCAAATGCGTGCCGGGCCGCACCCAGGCGCCTTGCAAGATGGGCTCCGCCGCCGCGGTGACAGTGCAAACAATGTCGGCCTGGGCGACGGCTTGTTCCGCGCTGCCGGCGGCGGCGATCGGCACGGCCAGTTCCGCCTGCATTCGCGCTGCGAAGGGCCGGGCGCGTTCTGGCGACCGTCCCCAAATCGTGATGGATTCGAGGTTGCGCACCTCGCCGATCGCCCGCGCGTGGGTCGCGGCCTGTTCGCCATAACCCAGGATCGCCAGTCGGCAGGCGTCTGGGCGCGCCAAGGCATGGGTGGCAACCGCACTGGCCGCCGCGGTGCGAATGGCTGCGATCTCGCCGGCATGGACGACGCAAACCGGCTCGCCTGTGTCGGGATCGAATAGAACGACGAGGCCCTGGTGCGACTGTCTCCCCTTCGCGGAGTTGCCCTGGAAGACGCTGATCAACTTGGCGCCGAATGGCGCGTGCGCGCCCATCGCACCCGGCATGATGCCGAACAAGCGGCCTTCGGAAAGCGTGATAATCGGCCGCGGAACTTGCTTGGTTTCACCCTTCGAGAGGGCGATCATCGCATCGCGCACGATCGGAATGCAAACATCGTAGGTGAGGCGCCGGGCAACTTCTTCGCGGTCTATGAATCGCATCGGGCGCATCTTTCCCTTTCGAGAGATATGCAATTCCCCACCTGCCCCGTCGCGGCCAGCGCGGGAATCGTCAAAAGGAGGGTCGCCCGCTGCATCTCTACATTATGGTCCCGCGGTGAGCAAAGGCTGATTTAGCGATGGCGAGGTTCGAGATCAGCCAGTTCGGGTATACTCATTGAGAATCTCACACAAGAACCGGAGTCCCGTGTGATTATAGACGGGAGATTGCAGGTTCAGAGTAGATCTTGGAGAGCGGAGAAATCCCCATGCTGAAGAACTTGAGTCGCTGCGGTTTCTGGTTGCGCTTGGAGTTGTGGCAGAACTTCAGGAGGGCGGCCCCGGCGCCGCGGGTTGTGCCGGCAGGTCAGATGCACGCAGAGACGGCTGGAACGCCGAAACGCTGTTCCGCAGTCTGGTCTATCGTCTGCTGCCTGATCCTGGCCTGCCTATTTGCCCAAGCGCAGACGCCGCCGCTGGTAATCAAGGCGGGCCGGATTTTGGATGTCCGCACGGGCCATTACTTGACCGAGCAGACGATTCTGGTTGAAGGCGGGCGCATTATTGCGATGGGCGGCACGCAGGAATTGGAGGCGAAGCTTCCCGCCGGAGCGCGCGTCATCGACTTGAGCAAGCAGACAGTGCTGCCGGGGTTGATCGACTGCCACACGCACCTGACGTTTTCCCCCAACCTGATTGGGCCCGCGCGGCTGCACATGTCCGTGCCGCGCGAAGCGCTGCTGGGGGCTCGCAATGCGCGCGTGACATTGGAAGCGGGCTTCACCACGGTACGGAATCTCGGAGCCCACGGTTACGCGGATATCGCCCTCCGCGACGCCATCAACGCCGGGGACGTGCCGGGGCCGCGCATGGCGGCTTCGGGTCCGGCGCTGAGCATCACCGGCGGACATTTCGACGAGAACTTTCTGGCGCCGCAGTTTCACTATTCGAGCGACGGCGTGGCCGATGGCGTTACCGGCGTGACGGTGAAGGTTCGGGAAAACATCAAGTTTGGCGCCGACGTGATTAAGTTCATGGCTACCGGCGGAGTGTTGTCCGAAGGCGACGATCCGGCACTGGAGCAGTATTCCCCCGAGGAGATGCGCGCCATCGTGGCGACGGCGCATGGCCTGGGGCGCAAGGTCGCGGCCCATGCACACGGCGCTCTGGGGATTCGCAATGCGGTGCTGGCGGGCGTGGATTCGATCGAGCACGGCACGTATATTGACGAAGAGTGCATCCGCTTGATGAAGGAGCGCGGCACTTACCTGGTGCCCACGCTCTACCTGCTCGAGTGGTTTCCGGCACACGCCAGCCAACTCGGCATCACGCCCGGCGTGCTGGAAAAGGCACGGGTGGTGATGCAGCTTGCCGGCAAGAACATTGGCCTGGCGATGCGATCCGGAGTCAAGGTGGCGTTGGGCACAGACGCAGCCGTGTATCCGCACGGCCTGAACGCACACGAGTTCGCGGCCATGACACGGCTCGGGCTGACGCCCCTCCAGGCCATTCAGGCGGCCACTGTCAACGCCGCCGACTTGCTGGGCTGGACGAATCGGGTAGGCACGTTGGAAGCGGGCAAGTTCGCCGATTTGATCGCGGTAGACGGCGACCCGCTAGCGGACGTTACCGTGCTGGAGCGGGTCGCGTTCGTCATGAAGGACGGGCAGGTGGTGAAGGACTAAGGCTGCATTTCTCGCCGCAACTCGACTGCGGAGCGTGCCGCGGGCGTCAAAGATCCAAAGAAATGTCGAGAAGAATCTCGACATACCAGGCAGGACTGCCCGCGCCACATCGCGGCAAGGGGCCACGCCGGTTACTGCTGCGTTCGCACGTCCACCAGGCTGATCTTCTGCTTCTCGGCCTCGCGATTGAAACGCGTGAGATCCTGACTCAGAATCTGGTGCCAGACGTCTAGCTGCTCCTGCAGTTCGGCGCGGAGTTTCGCGAAAAGCTGTTGCTGGCCTTCGGTGGGCGCCGCGTCGGAGGAATCCACGCTCCAGTTGAGGTAGATCAACTGCTCGTCGATCATGGTCGGATAGTGCAGATCTCCCTCCGTGCTTTTTATCTTTACCTGCATGATCTTCCCTTCAACCGCCGCGATCTTGGTGAGCAAATCGGCGGCAACCGGCTTCAACGGCTGCCATTCGGGCGCGTCTCTGTAATGCTGGCCCAGCGCCGTGAGCTGCGCGCGCAGGTCGCGGATTTCATTGACGGTCCGGTGCAGCGATGCCAGGCGCTGCGCGATCTGCTTCTCCAGATCCGCCTGCTTTTCGAGGTCGGCGGGCGAGACGTGGATGCGCGGGTCCTCACGCAGTTCGAGGGGGGCGGTCTGGCTCTGACCGCCGACAGTGAGGCGCACCTGGTAGGTGCCGGGAAGAGCCATCGGCCCCTTCGGCGCGATATCGGATTCGTAGAACGCGCCTGGCACCTTGACGGCGTCTTCGTAGCGAAGATTCCAGAAAAAGCGGTTGAGACCAGCCTCCGCGGGCAGCACTTCGCTGACACGTTGGACATCCGGCCACTCCGCGGGACCCAGGTCCTCCTCCTTTTTGACGCTGGAATAAGTCTTGACAATGTTGCCTTTCGCGTCCAGAATCTCCAGCTTTATCGCTTCCTTGGGAGCGGCCTTCAAATAGTAATAGAGGATTGCGCCCGGAGGCGGATTTTCGCCGGCCGGCTGGCGCCGGTCGAGAGAATCGGGGAAGCGGAGGCGGTAGGCGGGACGGGGCGTGAAGAGTTTGGCCGCGGCGTCCACATCGGCAGACGCTATCTGGCGCAGCGGCGTCAGATCGTCGAGAATCCAAAAGGCACGGCCGTGCGTGGCGACCACCAGGTCATCGTTTTTTACGACCAGGTCATGGACAGGGACTGTAGGTAAGTTGAGCCGCAGCTTTTGCCAGTGGGCACCGTCGTCGAAGGAAATCCAGATTCCGGTTTCCGTGCCGGCGTACAGAAGCCCCTTGCGTTTGGGGTCTTCGCGCACGGCATGCACGTAATCGCCGTCGGGAATGCCAGTGGCGATCTCGGCCCAGGTCTTGCCGTAATCGGCAGTTTTGAAAATGTAAGCCTTGAAATCGTCGAGCTTGTGGCGATCCACCGCCACGTAAGCTGTGCCGGCGCTGTGCGGCGAAGGGTCGATGAGGCTCACCAGTCCCCATTCCGGCATCGAGGGCGGGGTCACGTTCTGCCAGGAACCGCCGCCATTGCGCGTGATGTGAATCAGCCCATCGTCGCTGCCGGCCCACAGCAGGCCCTTTTCTACCGGCGATTCGGCCAGCGCGAAGATGGTGTCATAGTATTCGACGCTGGTGTTGTCTTCGGTGATCGGGCCGCCGGAGGCCTTCTGCTTGGACTTATCGTTGCGCGTGAGGTCGGGACTGATGATGGTCCAGCTCTTTCCCTCATTGGTGGTTTTGAAAACCACTTCGCCCGCGGTGTAGATCACGTTGGGGTCGTGCGGGGAAAACAGAATCGGCTCGGTCCATTGGAAGCGGTGCGGGAAGTCGCCGGCGCCGTGCCCGGCGAAATCGACCGGCCAGGGTGAGATATCGAGATCCTGGTCGTTGTGTTTGTCGAAGCGAGCTACGCCTTGGCCGGCAGAGTAGACGATGTTGCCATCGCGCGGGTCGGCGGCCATAAACGCGCTCTCCGATCCCGCCACTACGTACCAGTCCTGCATCCCGATCAGTCCGGCATCGCTCCAACTGGCCGTGGCCACGGGAGTGTTGTCCTGCTGCGCGCCGAACACGTAATAGGGGAAGCGGTTGTCGGTGGTGACGTGATAAAACTGCGCGGTCGGCTGGTTCATTTGCGGCGTCCAGTTCTTGCCGCCGTCGATGGTGATGGTGGCGCCGCCATCGTCGCCGTTGATCATGCGTTGCGGGTTAGCGGGGTCGATCCAGAGCCCGTGATGATCGCCGTGGGGCGCCGGAAGCAGGGTGAACGTCTTGCCGGCGTCGGTGGAGCGAAACATGCCGGTATTCAGAACGTAGACGCTGTCGGGGTCTTTGGGATCGGCAAACACGTGGCTGAAATACCAGGCGCGCTGGCGGTAGCGTTCATCGTCGTTCACCAGTTCCCATTTGTCGCCGCCATCGTCGGTGCGGTAGAGCCCGCCTTTTTCGGCTTCGATGAGCGCATACACGCGGTTCGGGTCCGCGCCGGAGACAGACACGCCGATCCGGCCCAAGATTCCCTCCGGCAAGCCGTTGCCTTCCAGGTGACTCCAGGTTGCGCCGCCATCGGTGGAGCGGTAGAGGCCGCTGCCCGGACCGCCGCTGGTGAAGGTCCAGGGTTGGCGCTCCACCTGGTACATGGCCGCAAACACGATATTGGGATTGCTTGGGGCGAAGGCGATATCGGTGGCGCCGGTGCGGTCGTCGACGTACAGCACCTTGGCCCAGGTCTTGCCGCCATCGGTGCTGCGAAACACGCCGCGCTCGGCGCTGGGCGCGAACGCATGGCCCATCGCGGCTGCCAGAACGATTTCCGGGTTGCGGGGATCGACCAGAACGGCCGGGATGTGGCGGGAGTCGCGCAATCCGAGATTCTTCCATGTCTTGCCGCCATCATTGGAGCGGTAGATCCCGTCGCCATAAGAAAGGTCCCCGCGTAGGCAGCCTTCTCCCGTGCCGACATAGACGATGTTCGGGTCGGAGGGAGCAACGGCAATGCTGCCGATGGAGGAAACCGCTTCCTTATCGAACAGGGGAGCCCAGTGAGCGCCGCCATCGACGCTCTTCCACACGCCTCCCGAAGCTCCGCCGAAGTAATAAGTCTGGGGGTCGCCGGCGATGCCCGCGACCGCCAGCACGCGGCCGCCCCGGAACGGTCCGATCAGGCGATACTGCATCCCCTTGAGCAGCTTTTCATCAACCTGCGAGAACCCAGTCTGCGACAAGCACAGAAGCGCGAACAAAAAGAGTCGTACCCGCATTCATACCCCCTGGGAGAATCGGCCCGGACATGTCCAAGAACTGGAATGACCCCATGAGCCAGAACGATGGCCGGTTCTCCGCATGGATCATTGTATATTAACGAGAACGGCACCTATCCTCTGAGAGTGCGACTTCTCAAAAGGATCCATCGCGCGGCTCGGGCGCCGGGCCGAGACTGAGCGCGATCTTCCGGGCTATGTCCTCAGAGATGCTCGGAAGAAACGTCACATGACCGCTGCAGGTGCCGTCCTTTCCAGGCACGCTGACGCTGTAAGCATTCGGATTGTCTTGATTCGCGGAGATCTGATCCTGATAAAAAATGCGCTTGGCGCTATTCTCGAACATCTTCTCCTTGCGAATCTGGAGCAACTTCTGCGCTGCCTCCGTCATCGGCCTAAAGGCCTGTCCAGGCTGGCTGGTGACCGCCGCAATCGCCGTCGTGACATCGTGGAAAAAGGCCGCGCCGGTGTTGTCGCCAAGCAAGGACCAATCCGGTGGAACCGCTATCTGGCAGGCGTTCCTGGAATCGTTCTTGGAATCTTTGACGATCTGCCACCCGGCGGGCACGACCTGTGCCAAGACGGATGGCAGGGATAAGAGAATCAGAGTGGAAACTATGTATTCTCTCATGGCTGGAGTTTACCGCCGGCAGCGGTCCAGGACAAGCCGTCTGCCCCCGGGGGGCTGCAGATCAAAGATCCGATGGCGTACGTCCGGTGTCGCCCAATTCCGCTTCCAGCAGACCCATGTCTTCCAGCAGCCGGTAAGTGCGCGCGGCCTCTTCCGCATCCACGCGGCTGATGGCAAAACCGACGTGCACCACGACGTAATCGCCCACCTGGGCTTCGGGAACGAAGTTCAGGAACACCTGGCGGGCAATGCCGCCGAACTGCACCGTCGCGATCCGGTTGCCGTCGCGCTGTTCAGCCTCGATGATTTTACCCGGCACTGCCAGACACATAATTCATTCCTTCCCGTTGTTCCCCCGGCTGGGCCGCTGCCGCGACGCCTTTCGGGAGCGCTGGTAAAAACAATTGCGCGGGACGAGCTGGCGCACCAGGCAGCGTTCCCGGAAATAGATTCCACACTTAAGGCAGAGCTCCTCGGGATTCGAGGTGTGATCCACCAGATCCGCTGACAGCCGGTCCAGCAGCTCTGACGTGCGCTGCAACTCTTCCGACGGGAACTGGACGAAGATGCTCTGGAGCTTGCGCTGGCGTGCGTTCTCATAAGCCGCTAACAGGCGGCTGCCGGCTCGGGTGAGGTGAAGGTGCAGGACGCGCCGGTCCTGCTGGTCTTCGGTACGCCGCAGCAGGTCGCGCCGTACCAGGCGGTCGACCGCCTTACTGGCGGCCGCATTGCTGACCCGGAGAAAGGAGGCCACATCGCCCAACGTGTAGGAATCGGTCGTGCCCACCAGCTTCAGCAATTTCATTTGCGAGGCCGTGACCTGACCGCCGGCGATTTTCTCCAGCAGCTTCTGCTCAATGATGTCGGTGACGGCGGACGCGAAGATATGCGCGCTTCCCAGAAAATCATCGATCTCTGTCAGGCTGCGGTCGGGCGCCATATAGATCCTTTTATCGAGAAATAGTTTCTTCAGTTAAACAAGTCGCCGGGCGCAAGTCAAGCTCGAACAACCGCATCGATTTCACTCCCTCGCTTTGCCGGGCCCCGCCACGCGGGCGGTGGCCACCGGTTGGCGGCCAAGGCGATGGCGGATCACCCCATGGCACCAGTCGCAGCCGACCGCGGCATCGCGCACGTGCTGCCGATGAATGGCCGTCTCACCGGCGCGGAGCAGGTCCTCCGAACGTTCCAGGTGGCAATGGCGGCACTGCCGATCTTCAACCGCCATGGACCCCCGCGACAGGTCTGCGTGGCAGCCGGCGCAAACGGCGTCATCGGGCGTCACCCCAGCGGCCGCATGGTCGAACTGGCCGGAACCGGTCGCAGTGGGTGCTCCGCCTTGCGGAACGCCATGGCAGGTGACACAGCCTACGGTGGCAATCGAGGGCCGCGGGGAGGGCCCGCTAGCGCCGGCGGTCTCGAAGTGGCAGGTGAAGCAGGCGTTGGTGTCTATGGCGACGTGGCTCTCGGGGCCGACGTCGGTGTGGCAACTGGTGCAGCGCAATTCGGGCCCGCGCCAGTTGTTGGCGGGGCGCCCTCCGGGCCCGCCGAAGCTGGCCGATGCGAAGGTGCTCCCGAGATGCTTAGCGTGATTGAAGTAGAAGAGGCCGCGCGGATAGAGGACGCCGGTCAGTTCGCGGGTGCTGTGACAGCCGCTGTGCAAGCAGGTTGCGTCACTGACGACGGCGGCGGGTTTGGTTGCCGGCGCCCCCGTCAGAGAGACGACCAGTTGCGAAAATCCCTGTATCTTCGCCTTGGCAAAGCCGCGCACCCCCGGCTCATAGTGGCAGGCCGGACAGCCGATTTCGGATTTGGCGTGCGGAGACGATTGCCAATTGCTGAAGTAGGCGCGCATCTCGTGGCAGCTTCCGCAGAAGATAGGATTGGAGCTGGTGGAGACTCCCCAGCTTCCGAATGTCGCCACGGCCAGCAGGCCCACCGGGAACGCGTAGAGGAAGCGATGGCGCCATTGGGGAGCGGGCAGGTACAGCGTGGGCCGGCGGAAGCGCACGACATTGCGCAACACGGCGGCCAGGAAGATCAGCCCCAGCACGGCCGTTCCCCAAAGGAAAAAACCCACCAGGTGGCGGCCGAAGAGATCGGTCGAATTCTGCACGAAGTGGTAAGCCAGGATTGCCAGGGTGAGAGTGGCGCAGTAGATGAAGATCTCGCGCTCCGTCGCGATGAGCAGCGCGAGCCAAACTCCCAGCGCCACCAGCAGCACCATGCGCGCCGCGGCCGGAACCGCCACCGGTCCCAGCACGAAGAAGCTGGCCGCCACGGTGACGGCGATGGCGGCGGCGTAAAGGGCCCACGCACCTCGCCTGTCCCGGCCTGCCTGCCGCCAGCGGCCGAGCAGCACCAGGACCAACGCTATCGGTATAAGGAAGGCAATGCGGTTGCCCGCGGTGACCGGCGCTAAAACCGGGAGGAACTCGTAAATCGCAAAAGCTGCCGCCAGGCCGGCGCCGGCTAGAAAGGCCCGCCCGGCGCCGTAACGGCTCAGGAGCAAATACAAAACGAGATACGCCAGGCCGCTTATCCAACCGACGTCGGACATTTGGCCGAACGGCAGCGCAAGCAGGATTGCGGCTCCGGTCAGCGCGCCCGCGGCAGCCGAGAGATCCATCGGCGGAGCTTCGCGGCGATATCCGCGCCGCCTCAGCCACATCGCGAATAGGGAGAATGCCCCCGCCACCGCAAAGAACAACGGCAGCGAGAACAACGCCCAGCCCGTCGCCAATAGCTCCATGTAGAAGGCGGCGACGGCGCTGGCCGCGGCAGCATAGACATACGGCCAGGCGCCGTGGCGTGCCGCCACCCAGGCATACAGCAGGGCGTAAATCAGCAACGCGAACGCCGCCGGCGCATAGAGATGCTGCCAGAGCAGCGCGCCTGCCGCGCACATCGCCAGCACGCCGCCGATCGCCTCTAATGCCCAGGCGAAAGCGGGATCGCGCCGGCTGTACGATCCGCGCGCCACGAGGACGAATGCTATCGGCCCTAATGGCGCTAACCAGGCGCCCACCGCCTGATAAGGCCAGAACAGGGCCAGAGATACGCCCACGGAGACGAACCACATGAAGTAAAAGAGTGCGGACCAGCGGCTGGCATTTCGCGACAGCCGGTACGCAGCAACAGCCCAAGCCACACCCAGAACCAGGTACGCAACGCCCAGCCACTCGCCGCGTACGCCCAGCAACCATTCGGCGATGTAGAGCCAGAAGCCAAGCGCCACGGGAATCGAAAACAGGACGGAAACCTCTCGCGCCACCAGGAACGCGATGACACTCGCCAACATGAGGGGCAGCCCTAATTTCGCGGCCAGCAAGGGTTCGATCGGATTGCCCAGCGGGTAGATCAGGGCGGCGATGATCGCGCCCACGCTGGCCACCTCATACAAAGAAAGCCGGCAGGCCTCCGTCACGCGCTGGCGCAGCAGCCAGGCGGTGGCCAATACGGCCAGGACCGCTCCCGCGCCGGCAGCCAGATCCACGGGCGAGCCCACCGCAGCCAGCCGGCGCTCCGCCAGGAAGTACGCCAGGATGAGAAAAATGCCGGCCTGGTAGGCGTAGTAATTCCGCCGGACGAGCAGCTTGGGGCGCTGCCGGTAGGCCCACAGCAGGCTCAACAGCCCTAAAGCCAAAGCGCCCAAAGCCAGCCGCAAGCCGGCGGGAAATCGCTGGGCGGCAATGTACGCGAAAGCCGCGACCGGCGCCACCCGCCCCAGCCCCGCGATGAGGCGCGCTGCCGCCACACCGATGAGACTTCGACTGCCTTGAGCCAGCCGCGAACCCGTGGCCGCAAACACAAAGGCGAACACCGCGAGATAGCCGACGGTAGGAGCGATCGGCGTCCGCGGATGAAGCAGCGCCGGGATCGAAATGCACCCCGCCAGCGCCAGCGCGATTCCGCCACCGAACAACGGCAGCAGGCACGGCAGCACCGTGGGACGGGGTCCCAGGATATCCGGCTGCTGCGGTCGACTCAACGCCAGCGCCAGTTGCAGCCAGATGGCGGCGGCAACCAAATATCCGAAAGGTATCAGGGACGGGCCCAGTGTGCCCGCCGCCGCTCCCATATACAGGAGGTAGGCGCCCGCCGCCAGCAGGGCTCCGGTTTCGAGGCGCGGCAAGGCCGGCCGGTCCGCACGGCGGTAAAAGAGACTCCAGATCAGAAGCCCGGCGGCCGTCGCCAGCAGCACCGCGAGTTGAGGCCGCCAATAGAGAAAGACCAGGAAAGCCGCGCTGCCCAGCAGCACCATGGCGAGCGAATGCAGAGTTTCTTCCGTGGCGCGGAAGCGAAACCACGCATAGACACAGAAGCCGGCGAGCGCCAGCGCGGTGGCCAGAGGCGCTTGCTGGTAGAACCACGGGAGGCGGAACAGGATCCACAGCGCCATGGTGCCGATCAGCACTCCGTTGGCGCCGTACAGAGCCTGGCTCGCGCGTTCCGGCCGATGAAGTAGATTCTGGCGGGCAGCGGTGTAAAGGAAGGCTACCGGCACGAGGGCAAAGAGCGGCTGGAGAGCCGGAGCGATCCCCATACCATGCAAGAGAAGGTGGTACGCCAGAACCAGGAGCAACACCGCAGGATACAGAAACCGGCGCTCGCACGTGATGCGGGCCGCGGCGTAGTAGGGGATCGCAAAAGCCGCCAACAGCAGCCCTGCGATGAAAGGATGTGCGCCCAAATATTGGTGCGCGCCGGCCAGCAGCAGCGCGACAAAAACCATCGCTAGAAGATGGCCGGCTTCGATCACACGCTTATTGGGCACGGCTCGCCTCCAGGACAGGCTCCACGCCAGCCGCATCGAAATACTCGCGCGCCACCCATCGGGCTGCCTCCGGCACCGCCCGTCGAACCGGTTCGGATAACCCGGGGCAGACTTCGGCGGGCAAGGGGCCCGTCTGGCAGACGAGCACTCGCACTTCGACGCCAGTCTGCTGCTGCAACTCGCGCAGCATGTTGGATGTGGGCAACTGGTGCATGGAAAAATCGTCCAGCTTGACCACGGGGATTTCGGCCGGGTCGATCTCGAACCATTCGCCCGGCTCCCGACTGAAATCCGCCGCGTCTACAATCAGCAGCCGGCGCGGACGCATCGGGCTGAGGCAGAGCGTGAACAGCAGCTTGCGCACTCCCGTTCCGGCATCCAGCAGGCAAACGCCGCCGGGCACGTCGAAGTGCGCCTCGAGGTATTCGGCCAGCGCGCACCCGAAGCCGTCATCGCCGAAGAAAACGTTGCCGCAGCCGAGGATTAACGCCGGCTTCGAACAAAAATCGGGAATTGCGTCTTCTTCCAAATCTGCCATGACGGCCTCCGGCGCAGCGTGGCGCTAGTTTGCGAACGTATCGAGCAGGCTGCCCTTGGCATCGATGATGTCCAGCTTCACCGATAGCTTTCCGTCCAGCCGGTGCGTGGCGCACGACAGGCACGGGTCATAGGCGCGAATGGCCATCTCGACCCTGTTCAACACCCCCTGGTCGTACTTGCCATCGTGGATCAGGCTTTTGGCGGCCTGCGTCACCGACAGGTTGATGGGGGCGTTGTTATGGGTGGTCCCGACGATCAGGTTCATGTTGGTGATCATGCCGTCGGCATCGGTCTGGTAATCGTGAATCAGCGTGCCGCGCGGCGCTTCGGTGCAGCCGACTCCGCGGGCAGCGCGCGGCGTCACCTTCACGCGGGTTTCGGGGCTGGTGATATCCGCATCGTCCAGCAGGCGGATGGCGTTCTCGGCGTTGTAGAGCAGCTCGATCAGGCGCGCCCAGTGGTACAGCAGGGTGAGCTGCGCCGGGCGGCCGAAATTCCGCCGGAACTCCTCGAGCTCGGCTTGCGCCAGCGGCGTGTCGATGAAATCGCAAACGTTGATGCGCGCCAGCGTGTTGGAGCGGTACAGGCCCGGCGCGTTATCTTCCAGCGAGAAGCCGCCGCGCTTTTTGGCATACGGGAACTTCAGGTAGCTCCACGACTCGATGTGTTCCCCGATGTAGTCGGTGTACTGGTCATAGGGAAAGTCTTCGAACGAGCCGTCGCTCGCCATCAGGCGCAGCTTCCCGTTGTAGAGATCGAGAGAGCCGTCGTTTTTGACGGTTCCGATGAACCCGCTGGTGATGACGCCCAGCGATTTCACCACGTCGAGATACTTGGGGAACACGTTCTGCTTGGCGAAGGCGATGGAGAACTTGGCCAGCTCCAGCGCCTCATCCGCCATCTTGCGCAACTGGTCGCGTTCGTCCTTGGCCAGCGGCTTGCTGAAGCCGCCGGGGACCGCAGCCTGTGGGTGGATGGGCTTGCCGGCGAGGATCTCCAGCATTTTGGCGCACATGTGCCGCACGCGAACTACGCGCCGGGCTACATCGGGCGCGGCCTGCAACACGCCGATCACGTTGCGCACCGAATAATCGGCATCCGGGCCCAACAGGAAATCGGCGCCCGCCAGAAAGTAGAAGTGCAGAATGTGCTCTTCCATGAAGGCGACGCTGTTGCACAACTCGCGCAGCTTGGCGCCCGCGGGCGGCGGCTCGACCCCGAAAACAGCGTCGCAGGCTTTGGCTGCCGCCAGGTGGTGCGACCACGGGCAGACACCGCAAATGCGCGGGGTGATACGCGGCATGTCTTCCACAGGCCGCCCCAGGCAGAAGCGCTCGAATCCGCGCAGCTCGATGACATTCACGCGGGCCAGGTTCACGTTGCCGCCATCGTCCAGTTGGATGGTGATCTTGGCGTGGCCTTCAATTCGCGTAACGGGTTGAATGACTATGGTCTTTCCCATGGTTCACCTCTTGGGCACCGGCCGCAGACGGCCTGCACCGGAAAATCGATTGAATGTTGCGGCCCGGTCCGGAATCTGTTTTGGATCGAGACCGATGGTAGAAAGCGCGCCCATCATGTCGACCATGGGATTGGCCTTCTCCGACAAGGGTCCGAAGCACCCTTCGCACGGCATATAGGCGCGGATGCAGCGCGGCGTCCCCTCGCTGCCGCCGCAGCCGGAACGCGTGGCGGGACCGTTACACAGGAATCCCTGTTCCATGAAGCAGCGCATCTGGTTCAGCGGAGCGCCGGGTGTGAACGTGGGTGGCTCCAGCCGCCGTCGCAGCGTCGAAACAGCCTTCTTCTCGCGGATGGTGGGGCATTCGTCGCACACGCTCTTGGTGGACAGCGTGAAGGGGCGGCCTTCCAGCAGCGCGGTAAGCGCGCCCGCGACCATCTCCGGGGTGGTGGGGCAGCCGGGCAGTATCATGTCCACCTTCACCACTTCGCTGACGGCGTACACACGATCGGTCAGGGCGGGGATGTCCTCGTGGGGGAATCCATTCTTGTCGGTGGTGACGCTCTCCCGGTACACCTTGGTCAATAATTCTTCGGTGCTCGACAGGTTGGCCAGCGCGGGGATGCCGCCATAACAGGCGCACGACCCCAGCGCGATCAGCGTTTTGCATTTCCGGCGCATCTCCTGCGCGAGGCGCTTGTGCTCATCGCTGCGGATGCCGCCGGAGATGAGGCCTACCTCCGCCTCCGGAATTTCCATTTCCGTTTTTTCGCCGGTCTGGCCATACAGCTTGTGGTCCATCAACACCGGCATGTGGACAATCTGGACTTTCTCCAACAAATCCAACAACGGTTCGCCGATATCGAGGATTGTCACCTCGCATCCGCCGCAGATCGCGAACCACTCTTCGGCTAAACGGGCAGCCATGCTGCGCCTCCTTTTCTCAGCTTCGATACGGGCTGGGCCCCAGTTGCCGGACCTGCTCCACCATCTCGGTGACTACCTGCGCGAAGCGCGGTCCTTCGGAAGCCGACACCCACTCCAGACGGAAGCGCTCCGGCTCCAGTCCGAAATCTTCCAACATCAGGGAAATGGCCTCTGCGCGCGAGCGCGCGCGCAGGTTGCCTTCCAGATAATGACAATCGCCCGGGTGACAACCGAGCATCAGCACTCCATCGGCGCCCTTGGTCAGCGCCTCAATCACCAGGTTCGGATGAACCATGCCGCTGCACTGCACGCGGAGAATACGGATGTTGGTGGGATACTGCAATCGCGAGGTGCCGGCCAGGTCAGCGCCGGTGTACGCGCACCAGTAACAGCAGAAGGTCAGGATCAGCGGCTCCCACCCTTCGCCGCCGCTCTCCCCGGTCGCTTGCGCCTCACACAATTCGGTTTCGCTCATCTGCCAGCACCTCAAACGTTCAACGCCGCGTGGATCTGCGCCACCAGTTGCTCGGGCCTGAAATGCCACACAAAAATGGCGTTCTTGGGACAGGTCGCCTGGCATGTCCCGCAGCCTTTGCACACAGCCTCGTCCACCTCAACGCGTTTCTTGACGGTTCCATCCGTGCCGTACTCCACCAGCCGCAGCGCATGGTAGGGGCAGGGGTCCACGCAGTAAGCGCAGCCATCGCAGTTTTCTTCGACCACGTGCGAGATCGAAGGCTCCAGCTCGATGGTGTCGCGCGCCAGCACGGTAGCGGCGCGCGCGGCGGCGCCTGCCGCCTGCGATAATGCCCCGCGCAAATCCATCGGCGCCTGGGCCGCGCCGCACAGGAAAATACCGTCGCTGGCGAAATCCACCGGGCGCAGCTTGCGGTGCGCTTCCAGGAAAAAGCCCTCTTCGCCGAGCGGCACTTTCAAGAGCTGCGCCAGCTCCTTGTTTTCCGGGTTGGGAATCGTGGCCGATGCCAGCACCACCGTATCGGCTTCCAACTGGATGCGACGGTGGGTGAGTTGATCGTCGGCGGCAACCGCCAGCCGGCCATTGTGGGCGGCCACTTGCGGCGGCTGATCGTCCGCATAGCGGATGAACCTCACGCCCAGATCGCGCGCCTGCCGGTAAAACCTTTCGCGCAGGCCATAGGTACGGATGTCGCGATACAGCACCGAAACCTGGCTCTCGGGATTCAGTTCCTTGATCCGTAACGCGTTCTTCACTGTGTCCGTGCAGCAGGTGCGGCTGCAATAGGAGCGGTCGGCACAGCGCGACCCCACGCACTGAATGAATACGACAGAATCCGTGCGCAGCCCTCCACCGGCGATCCGGCCTTCCACGTCATAGTTCAGAATCACGCGCGGGTCGTCGCCGTGGAGATATTCGCCGGGCTGGTAGCGCTCCGCGCCGGTGGCCACGATCAGCACGCCGTGCGCCAGGGTGTGCTCCACCCCGTCCTGCACGACGGTCGAATGGAAATTCCCCAGCGAGCCGGCAAAGTCCTTCAGCCGGCTGCGCAGCAGCACCGTGATCTTGGGGTGGGAATGCGTGCGCGCCAATAATTGCGCCAGCCCTCCCCTGGAGTTCTCTTCGGCGCCGAGCAGGTAGCGCTGATCGCGCGCGTGGCCGCCCAGCTCCTTGTTCCGTTCGGCGAGCACCACCGGGAAGCCCTGATCGGCCAGCTCCAGCGCGGCCATCATGCCGGCCGGGCCGCCGCCGAGCACCAGCGCCGCCTGCGTCACCGCCAGCGGGCGCTTATAAAGCGCGGCATCGAGCCGCACCTTCGCCACCGACATGCGCACCAGGTCCATGGCCTTGCGGGTGGCCTTCTCCGGCTCGCGCATGTGCACCCAGGAGCACTGGTCGCGGATGTTGGCGAGCTCGAAATAATACTGGTTGAGACCGGCTTCGCGGATGGTATCGCGGAACAGCGCCTCGTGCGTCCGCGGCGTGCAGGAGGCCACTACCACGCGGTTCAACCCCAGCTCGGCGATCTTCTCCCGGATGCGCTTCTGAGTGTCGTCCGAACAGGTGTACAGATTGCGCTCCGCGTAGGCGACACCGGGAATCGTGAGCGCGTATTGGACCACCCGCTCCACGTCCACGACGCCGGCAATATTGGTCCCGCAATGACACACGAAGACGCCTACGCGCGGTTCTTCGCCGCTCACGTCGCGCTCAGGCGGATACTGCTTCGGCCGCACCAGCGTGCCGCGGCTATCCGCCAGCAGGCTCATGGCGTGCGCCGCCGAAGCGCTCGCCGCCGCCACTGTCTCCGGAATATCCATCGGCTCCGCGAACGGACCGCACACAAACACACCCGGCCGCGAAGTATGGCTGGGTGAAAACGTCGGCGTCCGGCAAAAGCCGTTCTCATCCACCTCCACGCCGAGACTTTCGGCCAGCTTTCGGGTCTTTTCCGCCGAGTACCCGACCGCCAGCACGACCATTTCAAACCTGTCGTGGCGTGTCCCACCGGCCGGATCGACGTACTCCACAATCAGATCGCGACTGCCGGGGACCTCGCGTATGGCCGAAGGACGGCAGCGGATGTAATGCACGTCCTCGCCCTTGGCCCGGGCAATGTACTGCTCGAAGCCTTTGGAAACCGCGCGCAGATCGATATAGAAGACCGTGCAATCGAGGCCGGGCTGATGCTCTTTGGCGATCACCGCCTGCTTGGCGGTGTACATGCAGCACACCGACGAGCAAAAGTTCCGGCCGGCCTCGCGCGATCCCACGCACTGGATGAACGCCACCTTGCGCGGTGCCTGCTGGTCCGAAGGCCGCCGCACCTTGCCCCCGAACGGGCCGCTGGGGCTGAGAATGCGCTCGAATTGCAGGCTGGTGACCACGTTGGGAAAGCGCTTGAAGCCGTACTCGGGCTTGCTCTCCGGGTCGAACATCTCTGCGCCCGGCGCGAGGATCACCGCGCCCACATTCACGTTCCGGTTCTCCAGCCGCGGAAGCAGGTGATTGATGGCGTGCGCCTGGCAGGCAGCGACGCATTGCAGGCATTCCGAGCACAAACCGCAGTTCAGGCACCGGCCCGCCTCGGCCATGGCCATCTCCGCCGTATACCCGACTTCGATCTCGTCAAAATCTCCCAGCCGCTCGGCGGCCGGCCGTTCGGCAATCGCCACGCGGCGTTCGCGCACGATCTCGCCCCGGCGAAGCTTGCGCTGTGCCTCCTCGCGCGTCAGCTTCGGCGGCTCGTGCTTGGCGGCGGGCTCCGGCCACGGCGCGCCCTCCAGGCAGCGGTGAATGGATTCGGCGGCCTTGTGTCCCGCGGCCACCGCATCCACCACGAACGCCGTGCCGGTCACCACGTCGCCACCGGCGAAGATGCGCAGTTGCGGTTCCTCGGCAATAATATCGCCGCCGGCAAATACTCCCGGGTGGCCGGTGGCAAGGGTCTCCGGATCGACTTCCACCAGGCCGCGCCGCACGCGGATCGCATTCTTGGGATCGAGGAAGCTCAGGTCGGGAGACTGCCCGATCGCCACCACCACCTGCTCGGCCGGAATCGCAAATTCGCTGCCGGCGATCTCATCCACGGTGAGCCGGCCATCCTTGCCGAAGGCCATGGAGCGGATGCGCTTCACTTCCGCGCCCGTCACCCGGCCGTCTTTCCCCAGGAACTTCTTGAAAGTGACGTCGTTGACGATATCGATTCCTTCGTCGAGCGCCTGCTGAATTTCCCAGGCGTGCGCAGGCATGGTCTGCCGGCTCTCCAGACAGGCCATCGTGACCTTTCCGGCGCCCATGCGTCGCGCCGTTCGCGCCACGTCCATGGCGACGTTGCCGCCGCCAATCACCAGCAGCGGTCCGTTGAGAGCCGGCAACTCGCCGGCGCGCGCTTTTTGGAGAAAGTCGATGTTGAAGCTGATGCCTTCGAGATCGTGCCCGGGAATCGGCAGCCGTTTCGGCTGGTGGGCGCCGGTGGCCAGGAAGACGGCCCGGTAGCCCTCGGCTTCCAGTTGCTCGAGCGTGAAGTCCCGGCCCAGCGCGGCATTGGTGCGCACCTCGAAGCCGGGCCAGAGCAGATACTCGATGTCCCGATCCAGGTAAGCTTCCGGCAAGCGGAACTGCGGCACGCAGGCGCGCAACATGCCGCCCAGTTTTGCCGCGGCTTCGAATAGCGTAACGGGGTAGCCCAGCCTGGCAAGATCGTGCGCGCAGGCAAGGCCGGCCGGCCCGCCGCCGATCACGGCCACTCGTTCCTGGCGGGTCTTTTCGACCGGCGCCGGGAAGGGCGGCCGGTGTTCGAAATCCCAATCCGCCAGGTACCGCTTGAGATGCATGATGGCCAGCGGCTCGTCCACCGCGTTCCGGTTGCACTGCTGCTCGCAGCGGTGCAGGCAAATGCGCCCGCACACGGAAGCGAACGGCATCCGCTCCCGGACTACGCCGAGCGCTTCGGCAAATTTGCCTTGCGCCGTCAGCGCCACATACGCCTGCACGTTGGTTCCGGCGGCGCACGCGTCCTGACAAGGCGGCCGCTCGCGCTTGGAAATAGCGAACTGCGCCGGCACCGCCTGCGGGTACCGCTTGGCGATCGCCTTCCGGCCATTCAGCGCCAGGTTGAACTCGTTCGGCAATTCCACCGGGCAGGCCAGCGCGCATTCGCCGCAGCCGGTGCAGCGATTGGGATCGATGTAGCTCGTCCGGCGCAGCAATTGCGCCTGGAAGTTTCCGGCTTCGCCCGCCAGCGCCGTCAACTCCGTGCTGGTCAGGATCTCGATGTTCAGGTGCCGTCCCACGCTGACCAGGCGCGGCGCCAGGATGCACATGGCGCAGTCGTTCGACGGGAACGTCTTGTCGAGTTGCGCCATGGTCCCGCCGATGCTGGTTTCCTTCTCGGCGAGGTAAACCTTGTAGCCGGAGTCGGCCAGGTCGAGCGCGGACTGCATCCCGGCCACGCCCCCGCCCACCACCAGGACCGCGCCTACCGTGGATTGCTCGCTCATCTTTTACGCCCTTACAGGCGCCGCACCTGCGCCCAGCAGAGGTTGAGGATCTACCACGTGCCGCCATAGCCCCAGCCCTTCGGCAGGCACTCCCAAGGCATGGCCAAGAAGCTGGGTGAAGTAGAAGACCGGCAGCGAAAAGTCCGTGCCATAAGCCTGATTGACCTCGGGCTGCCGCGCATCCAGATTCAAGTGGCACACCGGGCAAGCCACCGCCAGCGCGTTGGCCCCGGCCGCGGCGGCATCCTCCAGGATGTCGCGCGTCAACTCCAGCACCTTCGAGGGGTTCACCATGGCATAAAACGCGCCGCAGCAGTATGTTTTCCGCGTCCAGTTCACGGTGGCGACGCCGACCCGTTCCAGCAAGCGGTCCATGCTGCGCGGATCTTCGCAATCGTCGAAGTTCACGACCTTCGGCGGGCGCGTGAGCAGGCAGCCGTAGTAACAGGCAACGCGCAGGTGGCCGAGATCGGCTTCGACTTTTAATGCCCTCCCCTCCAGTTCGCGTTCGAGCATCTCCAGCGGATGAAGCACCTCCACGCTGTGGTCCAAGGGATACTCGATGACCTCTTCGAGCTGGGTCCGCAATTCCGGATGTTCCGCCAGTTCGTGCGCCGCGCGCTTGAACTGGCTGTAACAGGCGCTGCAAGGCGCCACTACTTGACCGAAGCCGTTCTCGTGCGCCAACGCCAGGTTCTTCAGCGGCGTTGCCAGGCCCAGCAGCGGCGAGAGGTTGCCCAGCATTCCCGCGCCGCAACAGAACCAGTCCCGCATCTCTTCCAGCGCAATGCCCAGTTGGCCGCAGAGGTTGCGAAACGAGACATCGTATTCGCAGGCCATGGTCTCCAGCGAGCATCCCGGATAGTACGCGTAGCGCTTCATGCGATCTGGGCCTCCTGCTGCCGGACTCTCTCGTACAGCCGCCGGTAATGCGCCGCACCGCGCGGGATGTTCAGGAAATTCAAGCGCCCGCGCGAGATCAAGCGGAGACCCAGTACGAAATCTTGCAGATAGTTTTCGCTCTTCAGCTTGCAGATGACCGTCAGCGGCAACTCCGCCGCGCGGCCGTAAATGTAAAGGTTCTCGATGAAAGAAGCGAAATAGGTGGCAATCGCCTGGTCCGGCGCCACCCGGCCGGTTCGCCAGGCCATGGCGCGCGCCAGGTGAAACAGCTTGGAAATGTCCACTTGCTGCGGGCAGCGCGCTGTGCACGTCTCGCAATGCACGCACGCCCAGATCGATTGTGACTGTAGAACCGGTTCCCGGTCACCCAGCAGCAGGTAATGGACGACTTCGGCGGGCGTGAGATCCATGGCCGCCGCTAGCGGACATCCTGCCGTGCAGCGGTTGCATTGGAAACAGGCGTTGGGGGATACGGTCTGCAGGTGGGCGAGAAAGGAGGCTTCCCCAGCAATGGCCAACTGCGCCATAAGCTCTCGCTCCTCTTAGGTCCCATCCGCCCCGTAGTGCCGGCCCACCCCGGGTCCCGGGTAATGTAATTACCCCGGTCAAAGGTTAACCTGATTAACTATTCCATGGGTTGCCCTCCCTGTCAAGAGTTTTCCAGAGATTGACGATAAATTCGACAAGCAGGTCTTAAACTATAGAAAGCACGGAATTTGATTCAGATGGGAACCAGCGCACCCTTGTCTTTCGGCGACACTACCGTTGGTTCATCGCTCCAAACAGCTTTGGCACCGAGATCTGCGGTCGATCGTGCCGGGTCGCAGGGCTACGGCTCTTTGATGCGAACCACGCGGTCGGCTTTGACGTTCTTTAACTGCTCGACCGCGCCGGACAGCCAGCGAATCTCGATCAAGTCAGCCGAAGCGTCGGCGCCGAGGCCGAAGTGCATCGGGCCGCCGCTCGAGGAGGCATAGCCGCAAGTGGTGCTGACATGGTTGAACTGCGTCGTAGACTTGCTGACCAGCTTGACCCTGGCGCCGATGGCGTCGCGATTGCTCTTGGTGCCCTCCAGGCGGAGCTCGATCCAGTGGTTCGCGCCGGGGCTCCGGTTCATCCAGATCTCGGCGGGCGCGTCGATGGCGCTCACCACCACATCCAACCGCCCGTCGCCATCCAGGTCGCCCACTGCCGAGCCGCGATGCCGCTTCGGCGGTTGTGCCGTCAATCCCGCCTCCTCGGTCAGCGCCGCGAACGTCATGCCGCCGAGGTTGCGGAACACGGTATTGTGCTGCGCCACGGTGACCAGCGGAGGCGAGTCCAGGGACTCAACGTGCCCCCGCGAGACGAAGATGTCCTTCCAGCCATCGTTGTCGAAATCGAAAACCGTGGGTGAGTATCCGGCCATGCTCATGCTCTGCCGGGCCACGCGGCTGGACTGTGTAACATCGGCGAAGTCTCCCTTGCCGGTGTTGCGAAAAATCGGAAACGTTTCGTCGTTGAGAGCCACCACGGCAATATCCGGATAGCCGTCGTTGTCCAGATCGCGAAAGTCCACGCCCATGCCGGAGATCAGCTCGGCGTTCTCGCGCAGCGCGACGTTGGCATCGAAGGCGACCTCCTCGAACTTTCCGCCGCCCAAGTTGTGGAACAGCGAGTTGTACATCTTGTCGTTGGCGATGAAGAAGTCCATGCGGCCGTCGAGGTCATAATCCGCCACGCCGATGCCCATGCCTTTGCCCGGATGCGCCCGCACCCCCGATTCGGCGGAGACATCGCGAAAAGTGCCGTCCCCGTTGTTCAGAAACACCTGGTTCGGGGTGGGCCTGTACATTCTGGGATGGCAATAGTCGAGGCCGCCGCGTTGCATGCAAGCAGGTTCGGTGTCGATGTCCCAGCTCAGGTAGTTGACAACGATCAGGTCCAGCAGGCCATCGTTATTAATATCGACCCAAGCCCCGCCAACACTCCAGAGCGGTCCGTATTGCGGGTCGGGTTGGTTGAGTGCGGCGTTTAGCCCCGCTTTGGCGGTGACGTCGGTGAAGGTTCCATCGCCGTTGTTGTGGTACAGGGCACTGTGGTGCACGCCGCCGACGAAGATGTCCTCATAGCCGTCGTTATCGTAATCGCCAATTGCGACGCCCGTATCGTAGCCGGTGCCGGCCAGACCGGCGGCCGCGGTTACATCCGTGAAGTGGCCGTTGCCGTCATTGCGAAACAGCCGGTTGTAATACTTCGGCGCGGTCTTCTTCAAACTGCGGATGTCGGCCCCGTTGGCGAAGAAGATGTCCAGCTTGCCGTCATTGTTATAGTCGAAGACCGCGACGCCGCCCGCCATGGTCTCGGGCGCATGGCGCTGCGGCGTCTCGCAACTGTCGAGCGTAAAGGGGATCGGCTGGTATGCGAAACGGATCGCGCCGGGCGTAGTCGCGGGAAATACGGCCAGGCATCCGCCGCAGACAGCGGCGATGCCCCCGATGAGCAGAATCGATTTTCGCAAGAGGACGATTCCAGATTTGATTATAAAAGAGGGGAGAATCCTGAGCACGCCGAGTGCAGAATCGACCCGCCAGCCTTTCCTCTTTTACGCCACTTTGACGGTCTTAATGTTGACGAACTCGCGGAGGCCGCAGGCTGATAGCTCGCGGCCGTAGCCGGAGCGCTTGACGCCGCCGAACGGGAGGCGCGGGTCGGAGGCGACCATGCCGTTGATGAAGACCATGCCGGATTCGATCTCGTCGATGAAGCGCTGCTGCTCGGCGGGGTCTGCCGACCAGGCGCTGGCGCCGAGGCCGAAGGCGGTATCGTTGGCGAGGCGGATTGCATCGCCGACATCGCGGGCGCGGAAGATCGCCGCCACCGGGCCGAACAATTCCTCGCGGTAAGCCGGTGCATTTTCGGGCACGCCGGCCAGCACGGTGGGCGCGTAGAAGTTGCCGGGGCGGGGAAGGCGATGGCCGCCGGTGAGCAGCCTGGCGCCCATCGCGACCGAACGGCTCACCTGACTTTCGAGCTCTTCGAGAATGGCGGGCGTGGCCAGCGGGCCGACGTCGGTGGCTTCGTCCATGGGGTCGCCCACGCGCAGCGCCGCCATGCCCGCCACGAATCGGCGCTCGAATTCATCGGCGATACGAGCGTCGACAATAAAGCGTTTGGCGGCGATGCAGGATTGGCCATTGTTGATGACGCGCGCCTGGACCGCGGTCTTGACGGCGCGGTCGAGATCGGCGCTGGGCATCACCACGAAGGGGTCGCTGCCGCCCAATTCGAGGACGGTCTTCTTGATCTGGCGGCCGGCCTGTGCGGCCACCGCGATGCCGGCCGGCTCGCTGCCGGTGAGCGTAGCGGCCGCAACGCGCGGATCATTGAGGATACCCGCCACCGCCGCGGAGCCAACCAGCAGCGTCTGGAAGACGTCCGCGGGAAAGCCGGCGCGGCGGATAATGTCTTCGATGGCGAGCGCGCACTGCGGCACGTTGGAGGCGTGCTTGAGCAGGCCGACATTTCCCGCCATCAGGGCCGGCGCGGCGAAGCGGAAGACTTGCCAGAAGGGGAAATTCCACGGCATCACCGCCAGCACAGCTCCGATGGGCTGATAGCGGATGAAGGCGCGGCCGGGGCCTGCTTCGATGGGTTCATCGGCCATCAGGCGTTCGCCGTGCTCGGCGTAATAGCGGCAAGCCAGCGCGCACTTGGCGGCTTCGGCGCGCGCGGCGGCAATGGGTTTACCCATCTCGAGCGTCATCAGGCGGCCCAAGCGGTCCTGGTCACTTTCCAGGATTCGGGCGGCGGCGATGAGCCAGCCGGCGCGTGCGGCGAACGAGGTGCGGCGGTACGAGTGCCAGGCCGCATCGGCGCGCGCGAGCGCGGCATCGATCTCAGCCTCGGTTGCGGCTTCGAACGTCCGTGTGATTTCTCCAGTCGCGGGATTGATGGAGGCGATCATCAACCAATATTGTAGTAGCCCCTGCCTGGCGCCAGCACCCGTCGAGCACCGCAGAACCGCGGCCCACTACGGCAACATGACCCGATTACGCCTCATGCACTCGCAGGCAAACAGGTACATTCCCGCCGACCAGGCTTGATCCTGGACTCCCAACGGCGTTCCGGTTTCGCCATGGTGCCACTCGTTGAACTGTCCAGCCTGGTTCAATTCCGCCAGCTTCTGCAGAGTCGCTTCCGCGGCATCCCTTCGGCCGGCTTTCACCAGAGCGGCTATGTGGAATCCGCCGAGGAATGGCCACGCACCGCCATTATGGTAGTGGTACGGGGCGTTGAGGGAACCATAGTAATCGCGCCAGTCCGCGTCTCCGGGATGGACAACCGGCGTAAGGCTGCGAACCGGCCAGGTATCCAGGGAATGGCGCGATATGAAGTCCAGTATGGTCTCAGTCTGTGACGGGTCGGCCACCCCGGCAAGAATCGCAAGGAGGTTGCCGCATGAGTCAAACCACTCGCCCACGCTGCGAAACGCGAGGTAGGGCAAATAGTATCGCTCCTTGAGCAGATGCTGCTTCTCCGGTATCCACCGGGGGCGTCCCAAGGAATCCTTCGAGGGCACAGCTTCGGTGCTGAACGTGTGAGAAAGATGCCGCAGAATGTTTCCGTCGCCGTGGTACCAAAAACTGGCATTGATGCGGTCCGAGACCAAGGAAGCCCGGCGGCGCAGGAGATTGCCTTCGTCCGGGTCAAACAGCTCGGCCGCGCAGCGCAACGCGAGTACGTACAGACAATTGAGGTACAACCCCTTGCCGCGGGTGCAGAAAAGGTCCTGCCAGTCCGAAGCTTCCTGCATGCTGAGCAAGCCGCTTTGATCCACATCCTGGTACTCGTACCAGCGCAGAACCTCCCGCACCACCGCGGGGTCGGGCGCCAAAGCCTTACTGCCAATAACCCACCACAGTCCTCCGTCGGCATACGCGCGGAAATTGGGACGCAGAGAGGCGCAATCGACGTTGTTCGGGATGGCCCCACCGGACGTGCGGTGGTCCCGGAGCAGGGCGATACTCGCGCGGAGCGCGTCTTGAATCTCGCTCTCCGGCGCGAAACGCGCGCCGAGCAAGGCGATCATGCTGTCGCGCACCCAAATCTGCTGATGTCCAACCCGGCCTCCGGAGGCCTTCAAGCCCCACTGGCAACAGCAGCGCCTGAGCGATTCGATGGCGGCGTGATAGATCGCGTCTGACTGATTCATGTGACATTCTACTTCGGTCCGTTACAAATGGCCGACCGGCTCCCGCATGTTCTGGCCGGATGTCTTGCTGGCCTCGCGATCGAGCGATCGGCTGACCAACTCTTTGGAGCCGAGCCCGACCGCCAGCGCCAGCGCCAGGACAATTCCGCCAAACAGAATGGCGAATGCCAGGCGGATGATATCGCCGCCGATGCCAAGGTGTTCGAGGGCCATCGCCACCGCCAGCACGATTACCAGCCATTTCAGACCGGCGCTTAGCAGGCGCGCGTAGTGGAGATTCATGTTCACAGCGCCAATCAACACGCTGCGCGCCAGAAATCGGGCGATGATGCTTCCGGCGGCCAGCACCACCACCGCTGCCAGCACGTTCGGCAAATAGCCAAACAGCCGGCTTACCAACTGGGAAGTCAGGGTCGCGTCGAAGGCGGAAAGGCCGATGAGGAACCCGATCAGCATCACCGTCCATGCCAGCGCCCGGGCCACCAGCCGCACCGGGCTATTCGAGGGCGACCATTCCGCCAGTGCCGGCAAGCCCCATTGAGCGACGCGCCTGTCGAAATCGATGCCAATTAGCGACCGCCGAACGATGGCGGAAACAACCCACGCCACCAGGGCTGAAACCAGTAGCGCCACGACCAGGGCCGCCATGCCAGGCAAGAGGCTGGCCAGTTGACTTAGCATTCTGGTCATCGAATGGTTAAGCGCTTGTCCAACTTGCTCCCACATATACTTCTCCCTCCTCGGTCGAAATTGTTACGGGTTAAAGCGGTCGGGCCACCGCCAACGGGAAACCAGGTACGATTTATTCACCTCATATTCCTTACACAGACGCTCCATCCGCGCCTCTCGCTCCGCGGACCCTGCCGTCTCCACCTCGAGCCCGAAAGAAGCGATCCATCCCAGATACAGCGGCGTAATCGATCGGAGCAGATGATCGCGGCTGATCGCCTGCAGACGATGTCCGAGCGCAAAATCGTAAACGATGCGGACCCACAACTCGTCGGGCATACGGAATTGAGCCGGTGCCAGCCGCGACAGCTTCCTTAGTTCCAGCAGCGTTGTGGGCGGCAATATCAGACCCCATACGTCCTGGAGGTCCCGAGTTCCCAATTGAAACGATTCGATCATCGGCTGTACGTCCACGGTTCCTCCGTCATCGGATACAGCCTCAGGCGCGCCGAATTGCGGCACCGGTTTCGATCCCCGAATGCCCTGCCAGAACGCCACTTGCCTCTCGATTTCGAGAAACACAGGCCCGAGGACTTCCGCCAGCAGGGAACTCAGGTTCTGCCAGTCGGTGGGCGGCTGAGAGCGCGCGCCGAGATGCGATTCGCAGATCTGAAATCCATCGGCAGCCGCAGTGGACGCAATCGATCCCAGCAGATCGACCTGGCCTCCGCGACGGCGAGGGGCCACCTGCCCCAGAATCCGCTGCAGGAGCTTTCCCGAGAGCCCGAAATCCGGACCCATCGGATTCTGTAGCTGCACGCCGTAGAGCGCGCGATGCAGCGGAGAGAGGATGCTCCGGTTCAGAAGACCTTCCATCTTGTGGCGCGTGTAGCGCGGCGCAACCAGATCGAACGCCAGATCTATGACCGGCTGCAGCAATCGGTGAATCCATTGCGGAGTCAAGGTCCGAAGATCGGAGGCGATAACACCGCCCGCGCGAACTCCGAGTTTCCCACCCACCGCGAAGACATGCTGGTAAGCGCTGGACATGCTCTGATGCCGAGTCCCCGCCGGACCGGCTGGCGACTGGCTGTAGGAGAAGACGGCCAGGGATCGGTCGTCCCCGGAATCTGCCGAATCCGCACTGCCCTGAGTGCCGTTGTTGCAGACCACCACTGCCCGCGTGACCCTGGAGAGTTGCGCAAGAGCCTGCCGCACTGCCGCGATGGCGGCGCCGGCTTCCGCAGTGTGCTCCGAGTCGAGAATGCCGATCACCAGGTCAGCGTTCCCGAGTTGTTCGAGCCGTTCTAACTCCGGCTGCGGGAGGGCATCCAGTTCCACTCACGTCCTCCGGCTTCCAGGGGAAGCGACAAGATGCCCATCAGGGGGATGCGCACCCAAGCGGGCCGATTGTTCAATTCGTAGGAGAGCTCGTACAGGGCTTTGTCCAGCAAATGGATTGCAAGCAGTTTTCGCAAGTTCTCTTCGGCGGCTGGCAGGAACTGGGCGCCCCGAGCGGTACTGCGATAGGCGCGCAGGAATTCCGCGCCCATCGACCGCTTCCAGAGCCAAGCCCACGGCTCCAAACTGTCCCAATCCTCCGGCCGGCGCGTCGTGTAGCCGATCAATCCGGCATAGGCCGCGTAACTCAGGGATCGGAGCATTCCCGCGACGTCCTTCAGCGGGGACGCCTTGGCCCGCCGCTCGGCGATGGGACGGGCCGGCTCGCCTTCGAAATCGAGAATGACGTAATCTGTTTTGACCTGCAGCACCTGGCCCAGATGATAGTCGCCGTGAATCCGCGTGCGTTGACCGAGCGCGCCGTCCGCCGGCCCCAGGCGAAAGCTGTCCAGAATCTGTCTCCGACGGCCCAGCACGGAACCGGCGAGATCGACAAGCCCGTCCGGCATGCCTGGGACACTGTCTTTCAGGAGGTCGAGGACGCGGGTCGCCTCGCTGCGGAGGCCGGCCAGCAGGCTCTGCGCATCGCCCGGAGCAAGCGTTTCCGGCTCGAACGCCGGGTCGTCTGTGGCGGAAGCCAACGCCAGGTGCAACTCGGCCGTGCGCCGGCCGAGCCTGGCGGCTGACTCAAGCGCGATGCCGACATGGTCTCGCGCCAACTGCGATGGTTCCCCTTCCGCCAGGTCCATCAGATCGCCGGCCGCCGTGTTCCCGCCATCCGGAAATTTAACGGTTGCGCAATTCTCGTAATAACGCGCCAGTTCTTCCAGGGTCAGCGTCCAACCATCTCCCTGGTTTGCCACCAGGCCTTGAAGCATCGCCAGCGGGGCCGGTTCTCCATTGGCGGGCACATACTCGATCGCACCCGCAAACGGCGGTACCCCGTCGAAGGGCGCTTTCTCTGTCAGATATTTCCCAACTTCGCAATCCGGATTCGGCCCAGGCTGCTGGCGCCGAAACAGCTTCAGGATCAGCCTGTCGCCGTAGATCAATGAAGTGTTGCTCTGTTCCGAGGATCCGCGCCGAACTGCCAGCGAGGTTTCGGCGCCGCGGATCGCCTTGAATTCCGTCCCCGGCACACCCCGGATCAGCGCCTTTTGCGATCTCGCCTGCCGGCCGCACTCGATGAAAGACAGGAAGGCGGCGCAGGTGCGTTCCTCGCTGACGGCGTCATACAGGAACCCCGGTTCGCCTTTAATAATGGCCGGCGCAAGGATGTTGCCTGGAGCTGACTCTCGCACCATGTCTGCATCCTTGCCGGTGGCCAGTCCGAGCGGAAGTAAGTAAGTATCCGGCTCTCCTTGCTCGTAGTCTATCTCCACCAGCGCCAGCACTGCCGGCGATTCCGGCAGAGCCATCCAGTCTGCAATCCTGGTGGCGCGGATACGCCGCGCCTTTCCGCCAAACCAGCGCTGTTTGGGCAGGTATTCCGGGAGCACCATCGATTCCAGACGATAGCGTCCGGCCCCTTCCAGCAAGGTCTCCCAGCTATCCGCCATCACTGGCGACAATGCCACGCCGCCGGCGGCTTCGAACGGTTGAGGCTGACCGTGCAACTCCAGCCACAGAAAACCGTACGGCCCGAGCGTGAGCCGGTATGGCTGCTTTCCGATGGGTGGAAAGTCCACATACCCGAGCATCTCTACCGGTGTCGCGCCTTCCAATTCCGGCAATTCCAAATCCACGGGCTGTGCGAATCGTGACAGATTGGCCACGCACAGCACTTGCTGCTTTTCATAGCTCCGGACATATGCCAGCACTTTGCGATTAGACGGATCCAGGAATCTCAGTGTGCCCCGCCCAAACACCCGAAACAGCTTGCGCAACGCAATCATGTTGCGCATCCAGCCCAGCAGCGACGAGGGATCGCCCTGTTGCGCCTCCACATTTACAGCCTCGTAACCCAGAATCGGGTCCATCACCACGGGGCTGTAAAGCTTCGCGGGCGTGGCCCTCGAAAAGCCTGCGTTACGATCCCCGTTCCACTGCATGGGAGTTCGCACGCCGTTTCGATCGCCCAGATAAATGTTGTCCCCCATGCCGATTTCGTCGCCATAATAGACCACCGGCGTTCCGGGAAATGAAAAGAGCAGGCTGTTCAGAAGTTCGATGCGGCGCCGATTGTTGTCCAGCAACGTAGCCAGCCGCCGGCGGATGCCGAGATTGATGCGCATGCGGGAGTCGGCGCTGTAGGCCAGGTACATGTAATCGCGCTCGTCGTTCGTCACCATCTCCAGCGTCAATTCATCGTGGTTTCGCAAGAACAGCGCCCATTGGCAGGTGTCGGGTATCGCCGGAGTTTGCGCGATGATGTCGGTGATCGGCAGCCGGTCCTCCTGGCGCAGCGCCACATAAATGCGCGGCATCAGGGGAAAGTGAAATGCCATGTGACACTCGTCTCCGTCGCCAAAATAGGGGCGAACATCGGTGGGCCACTGGTTCGCTTCCGCCAGAATCATGCGGTTCTCATAGCCGGCATCGATCTCCTGCCGCAGCTTCTTGATCAGCATGTGCGTTTCGGGCAGGTTTTCGCAGTTGGTCCCCTCGCGCTCAGCCAGATATGGGATGGCATCGACGCGCAGGGCGTCCACACCCAGGTCCAGCCAATAACGCACCACGCCTAACATTTCTTCGACCACTTTGGGGTTATCGTAATTCAAGTCCGGCTGGTGCGAAAAAAATCGATGCCAGAAGTACGCCTGGGCCACGGGATCCCATGTCCAGTTCGATTTTTGCGTATCCGTGAAAATGATCCGGGCTTCGCTGTATTTCTGATCGGTGTCGCTCCACACATAGAAATCGCGTTCCTGCGACCCCTTCGGCGCCTGGCGGGCCCGTTGAAACCACGGATGCTGGTCGGAGGTATGATTCATCACCAGCTCGATCATTACCTGTAGGTCCCGTTCGTGCGCTGCCGCCAGAAAGGCACGGAAGTCCTCCATGGTTCCGTACATCGGGTGCACATTCAGATAGTCGGAAATATCGTAGCCGTCGTCTTTGAGCGGGGATGGAAAGAAGGGCAGCAGCCACAGGCAGGTAACGCCCAGATCCTGAAGGTAGTCGAGCTTTTGAATCAGGCCCGGGAAATCGCCGATCCCGTCGTTATTGCTGTCGAAGAAGGCTCGGACGTGCAGTTCATAGATCACCGCATCCTTGTACCAGAGCGGGTCTGTCGCGCTTCCAGGCTTTTTCATCGGTACCCTGCCGGGCGACTACAGGCCATCCCGAACCTCGGGCTGGAGAACGACAACGCCCAGCGGCGGGAGCGTCAGACTCAATGAGTACGGGCGGCCGTGGATTGGCAATGGGGTCGTTACAACGCCGCCTATGTTGCCCTGGCCGCTGCTGCCATACATGCGAGTGTCGCTGTTCAGCGCCTGTCGCCAATAGCAGCCCACGGGAACGCCGACATGGTAATTGTACCGCGGGACGCGTGCCACCTGTCGACATATAATCTGGATATGAACCGCCGCGCCTTCTTCAAGGCTGCTGCCGGTAGCGCTCTACTGGCAGACCAGTTGTTCCGCGCATGGGGCGCCTCCGACATGGCGTCGGAGATACTCGAATACGGGAAACCCGTTTTCAACCTGCATAAGTTCTTCGACGCGCCCGTCAGGATCGCGTCCATCGAGTTACTACAAGCCTACAGCCATTTCTTTCTGCGCACGCGGTCGTCTGATGGCGCGGAAGGAATCATTCAGACCAAAGACATCGTAGACTACATCCAGATTTTGGCGCACCGCGTCGTGCCGTACTTTCTCGGCAAGGACGCCCGCGATCTGGAACACCTGGTGGACGAAGTCTACGTGACAAACTCCAACTACAAGCTGGCAGGGCAGGAGTTCTGGTGCCCGGTGGCATACATTGAGCAAAGTCTGTTCGATTTGATGGGAAAGGCACTGAAGAAACCCGCGGGCGAGCTGATGGGAGGTGTGCTGCGGAAAGAGATCCCGGTCTATCTTTCGGGGTCCGGACGCGACACTACTGCCGAGGAAGAGGTCGAAATATACGCGCGCGAGGCCCAGAGGACGGGGGCCAAGGCCGTGAAGTTCAAAATCGGCGGGCGCATGAGCGATAACCGCGACGCCTACCCAGGGCGTACCGATAAGTTGCTGGAGCTCGCGCATCAAAAACTCGCCGGCAAGGTGACGTTAATGGCCGATGCCAACGGGTCCTACGACGCGAAAAGCGCGATCGAAATCGGCAAACGGTTGCAGGAGATGAAGTACCTGTGGTTTGAAGAGCCGTGTCCTTGGGAGGAATTGAGCGAGACGAAAGCGGTGGCCGATGCTTTGGATATGAAAGTGGCGTTCGGCGAACAGGACTCCAGTTTGTGGCTGTTCCAGTGGATGATCGACAACAAGGTCATGGACGTAGTGCAGCCGGATTTGAACTATAACGGCGGCTTCATCCGCACGGCCCGGGTGGCGCGGATGGCACGCAAGGCGAACATGTGGATCTGCCCCCATGACACGCAGACGGGCGCAGCCACGGTGAATATCCTGCAATTCGCGGCGACCACTCCAAATATTGGGCCGTGGATGGAGTACGTGTCGCGGAAACCGCCTAAGAAGGAATCGTGGTACTCGCCTAACTTCGACATCAGGAACGGTGTGATTCCCGTTCCGCCCGGACCCGGCATGGGACTGCAATTCGATCCCGATTTCGTCAAGAATGCCACGGTGGTCAAGCTTGCCTAAGGAGGCGTCCATTCCAGCCTCAGCCGCCCGCCCCCCACTCGGATCCGCGCCCACTTTGCATTGACGCTATCCTTTCTCTATCATCGGAAATCATGAATGACTCGACCGTCGTCGTGGCGGGAGCTACCGGCAATCTTGGCGGACGGATCTCGAGAGCCTTGCTCGAACGCGGAGCCAGTGTAAGAGCGCTGGTTCGCCACGGCACTGCGGCAGACAAGCTTGAGCAACTGCAGAAGCTCGGCGTGACGATTGCCAGTGTCGACTTGAGCCGCGCTTCCCAGGTGGCGCCGGCATGCTCTGGTGCGTCCTGCGTAGTGTCCGCGCTGTCGGGATTGCGGGACGCGATCGTGGAAACGCAAACGGTTCTGCTCGACGCTGCAATCAAGGCTGACGTGCCACGTTTCATTCCGTCCGACTACTCCATCGATTTCACCAAGTTTCCACCCGGAGAGAATCGCAATCTCGATCTACGCCGGGACTTCCACAAGCGCCTCGCTGAGACGTCGATTTCGGCAACCACGATCTTCAACGGGGCGTTTGCCGAGATGCTGACCGGTCAGATGCCGCTCATTGTCTTCAAACTGAAGCGAGTCCTCTATTGGGGCGACGCGGACCAGCGCCTGGACTTCACGACCATGGACGATACGGCCGCATTCACGGCGAGCGCGGCTCTTGATCCGTCCGCGCCTCGCTTTCTGCGAATTGCCGGCGATCAACTCAGCGCCCGGGAACTGACGAAGGTCGTCAGTGAGGTGACCGGAAAGGCGTTCCGCCTGTTCCGCGCCGGAGGTCTGGGAATGCTGGCCGCGCTGATCAAGGTCGCGCGCGCGGTCGCTCCCGGAGAGAAGGAACTTTACCCGGCATGGCAAGGCATGCAGTACATGCGTAACATGTTCGACGGCCGGGCAAAGCTGCAGCCGCTCGACAACGATCGCTATCCCGGTATGTGCTGGACAACTGTGCGGGATGTGCTCGCAGCGCGTCAAGGTAGCTAACCCGCGCGGCGGCAAGAGACCATTGGGCGCCTGCAGTGGCGTGTTCCGTGCCCACCTTTCAAGAGTCCGTACGACGGTGCTTACCGCGTTGGCGAGGACTCATTACCGTGCAGGCGCACGGAAAGACCGCTAGCGATAACCCGAAATAACACCAATATTGCGTGTGTAAGCGCTGCTCCGATTCGTGCCATCGGCCCTGTCGTGCGATCGACACTGTCGTGCGATTGGCCCTATCGTTAACAAGTCAAGTTGTCCGGTTTTAATAATTAGTGATCTGTCCGCTTTGTGAAACAAAGCGATCCGGCCGTCAGGCCGCCGCCTTGGGTTTGATTTTGGCTTTTGCTTTGGTTTT
>Ga0187876_1000272_pt1 | contig 54728 bp, 33 predicted proteins | sample June2016WEW_17_4_FD_133000 | JGI IMG/M metagenome (GOLD analysis project Ga0187876, IMG submission 133000) | Peatland microbial communities from SPRUCE experiment site at the Marcell Experimental Forest, Minnesota, USA - June2016WEW_17_40 | ecosystem: Environmental > Terrestrial > Soil >... | reverse complement strand
GGAACGCTGCCTGGAGGCGGGTATGGACGGCTACATTTCCAAACCGATCCAACCCGACCACATGATGGATGTGATCGCGCAGGTCACATCAAGCCGCGGTGCAACGGCGGAGCACGCCCCGGTTTCCTAGCGTGGCTTCACTTCGTACCGGGCGACCATTCCCGCCAGCATGTGATCGCTGATATGGCAATGGTAGAGCCAGATGCCGGGCGCATCCGGCACCATATCTGCGGTCACCATTTGTGCGGAAGTCACCACCAGAACGTCCGTACGCTGGCCTGCAACGAGCACCGTATTGCCGTGCCAATGCGGCGTGTGCGCATTGTTGAAGTCTCCCAGAGTCGCCACGTACCAGCGCACGCGGTCGCCTTGCTTCATCGTCATCATCGGCATGTTTCCGAAGAGGTAGCCGTTGACCGACCATTTGACGTTGGTGTCCACGAAACCCGTCCCGGCGATCGTTCCAGCCATTCCCCCAACTGTGATGGGTCTGGCCTCTGTCCGGTCCACGCCCTTCGGATCGGTCGTATGAGCACGGATGTTGTCCTCCAGGTACCAACTCTCGTTCTCATTGATGGCGATGAACATGCTGACGAACTCGTGATCCACGTCCTTCGGGCGGCCGTCGTCGAGCGCCATGCCGCGTCGCGTGATCACGATGACTCCGAAGAGGCCCGAGGCGACGTCCTGCAGTTCGTCCGTGTGCGAGTGGTAGAGCCAGAAGACCGAACTGGGGTCATTGGGCCCGGGCCCCGCCCGCTCAGGGACCTGCCACACATAGGTGTGTGTCGCGCCGGGAGGCACGCCGCCGTCGGCCTTGTCCGCGCCGGTGGTGCCGTCATCGTAGTCCGCGCCCTCGGAATCCTTCTGATAGAGAACTCCGTGCGGATGCATGCTGTACGGATGCGAAGCGTGGTTCCTGAAGACAACCTTGATCGTATCGCCCACTTCTCCCCGCAAAATCGGACCGAGCAGGCCGAGGTACTGCGCTTCGGGAGCGCGCACTTTCAACGTCGAAAATGAACCGTCCGTGTATTCCTGGTAGATCGCCTTCTTGTACACACGGCCGATTCGATGAGGTCCCGATTCCGTGTAGCCCCTTTCGAGCGCATCGAAGGGATGCCCCATCGCTTCATCACGACCGGACGGCGCGTAATCCCAGTTCACCTCGTCGGCAGCGATGTAGTATGTGCGCGTCTTGCCCGCGGCCTCGGCCGGTGCCGCTTGTCCGCAAACAGCGGGTGCGGAGAAGAGCATTCCAACCAACCAGGTGACGCCAAGAAAAAGGCCTCTGACACTTCGCTGATTCATTTTTCCTCCAGGGCACGTGGTGCACCCAGGTTTCTCTAGGCTAGCCTACACTATCACGTTCGCCGGCACCACGCGATGCTTTGGAGCAGGCGAGCTTGGAAGTCCGCGGCTGTCGAGCCGTCCCGTGAGCCCTAAAACCGGAAGCGTTCAACCTGCGCGTCCAGTTCCTCGTCAGTTATGCCCTCAAGACCTTTCGACGGTCTCGCAGTGGACAGAGCATGACGCACGGGCGTGTTTCGAGTCAGCCGCCGAGACGCCAACGGAATCGTGCAGAGCAGAGTCAACCCAGGAGTTTGCGGCTACAAGCGGCGCGATTGCTCTACTGACCTATACACATCCATCGGAAGGGATGCGCGGCCGCGCCCGTGAAAGTCACGGTAGAACCGCTGTCATAGGTGATAGTGACAGGGCCAGGCCTCACGGCGCTGATATCCCAGGCGAAGCATCCATAGCCACCCGGCGCTCCGGAAGTAAACGGCAGTCCAGTTACCGTGGTGTTCCCATCTGGCCCCAGCACCAGCGCCCCTCCGCCATCAAAAACGGTGTAATAGTTGTTCAGCGGCACATTAGCGCATGGATTGGCATTGGCGCAGCTTATCAGTTGCCCGTAGGAGGTTGGCGCCTTAGCAGTAGCGATTAGCGGATGTAGGTTTACACTAGCGCCATAAACCGTGGTGTTTGAGAAGCCGTCTGCGGTGTAATCGGTTATGACTCCGCTGGCTGGGTATCCGGTAAAGGTCACCGCATTGTTAGACAGAAGGTTGCCGCCGATACAAACATCCGGGTGCTTCCCCTTGCCGAGAGCCAAAATGAGGCCAAAATATCCAATATAATTGCCGTGTATCGAGATGCCCATGGCGAGCGCCCCGGGAGCGATGCTCATCAGCGTACCGTCTGGCGGCGTGGGCCCCGAGATGAAGTTATTCCCGCTTATGTCAATGCCTCCAACGCCACCGGAGCCGAAGTTTCTGATAAATACCCCCGTGTAGGCCGGCCCGGCGTCTCCGGCCCAGTTACCCGAAACCTCGCAGCCGTTACAGGACAGGGTTGTCATGTCCACGATAGAAACCGTGGTGCTGAGGGCGGTTCCCATCTCGAACGTGTTACCCGTAATGCTCCACCCCTGTGAAGGGTTTTGAATCATCGAGTTTGAGATGGTGCCCGTTGAGTTGCTAAATGAACAGTCCTTGATCGTCCATTTGACGGCATAAGTGTTGGTGTTTCCGGGCGCTCCTCCTTGGACGGCGTTGACAGCGTACTCGAATATGACATCGTCAATCATGATGCTATCCGCCTTATCGCCGCAGATCAGGCACTGCGCTCCGGCGGCTCCGCTGGAGCCTTGGATCGCCATGTGGTCGAACGTGTCCCCGATCGTGTCCTGATTGGATGAGGTGTGGGAGATGTCGATTACGTTGCCGGTGAAGTTTGGGTTGTTGTACTGGATGTTGGTGCCCGAAAAGTGGAGGCCGAAACTAGACTTTGCAGAGATTAGGGGCGACGCCGTTCCAGTGAACAACAATCGAGGATAACTGGTAACACTGGTAGTCATGTTCCCAGTAGAAGAGGTAATTAGGACATTTTTGAGGCCGTCCATCATAAGCTGACCGGCAATCAAACACGTGTTGCCGGCGGGAATCAGGACGGTTCCCTGGAAACCACCGGCGGCCGTCAGCGCCGCCTGAACCGGTGCGTCGTCGGCGGTGGTTCCGTTGCATTTGGCGCCCCACCACATGACATTGAGCCCGGCCGAATTACCTCCGGAAAACGCAACGGTGCCCGCTCCCGTGAAGATGTGTTGCCGGGGACCCGCCGTGACTGAGCCGTTGAGCGTGATCGTGGTTCCGGCGGTTGGAGACAACATTCCGCCGGAGAAAATCAGGTCCGACGCGATAGGGATGCTAGCAGCGATAACGCAAGTTCCACCCGGGATCTCCAGAGAAGTGCCGAAAGACTGCGCGGCGGCGTCGGCAGCCGCTATGGCGGCGCTGTCATCGGTCAAGCCATTGCAAACCGCTCCGTAGTTCGGGACGCTGACGCTGGCACGAAGCGTGGCCGCGGAGGCGAAGTCCGCGGAAGGGCAGCCGATGGTGGCTACAAGAAGCATCAGAAGGAGTCTCCCGTTCATCGGAATCGAGTATAGGCGGCGCGATCCGACCCAGGCAGTTACTTTTGTACTAGTTCGAACCTTAGAACAGCCAGGACCTAAGTCGGGGTTTTAGTCCTTCTGGGTGGCAAAGGTGTACGAAGAGTTCCTAGTCCGGACGGCGAGATGAAGCGTAGACCGGGCCGATCGTACCTTCCACGACGAATAATCTGTAGACACCCAGCGATTACCCGATTCCGTGGCCGCGCTGAGCTGTCTGGATTCGTACTTGCCAGTTAGAACAGCACCTTGAGAGCGAACTGAATGCTGCGGGGGCCGCCGCTGTTGAATAGCGGCAGCAGGAGTCCGCCGCTCGAGGCGTTGGCCATCTCCTGAGCCTGGCCAAAAGAGCTTCCCGCCGTCAGGAGGTTGTTCCCCGACGCGGCCGGCGTAGCAAAATTCGGGTGATTGTAGACATTGAACAGCTCCGCCCGAAACTGCACGGCAAACCGCTCGTTGACCCTCACGGTCTTGTGCAGGCCCAAATCTAGCTGGTGAAGTCCGGAGGCCCGCAGGATGTTACGGCCGGCGTTGCCATAAGTACTCGCCGCCGGAATGGCGAATGCCGCCGGATTAGCGACGCGGAATGGCGGCGCTGAAGAAGCAATGTAGAGGGGTTGGCCGGCAACCAGGTTAGGACGCTGGTTATTAGCCGCATACTGATCGCCGTTGCCGGCGATATCCTGGCCAATCAGAGGCGAGTAAGGCACACCCGTTTGTGCGGTGAAAATACCTTCCAGCGACCAGCCTCCCAGGAACCTCGCGGCTGGATTGCGGAAGCGCATCGATTTGCCCGGCAGCTCGTAGGTGAAAGCGGCCACCAGGTTATGGCGGATATCGAAGTCGCTCGAAGCGTACTCAGCGCGAAAATCGTAGGGATTGGAGCCAGTATAGGAGGAATTGATAGAAGTGCCGGTGGGGTTCGAAGCGTCATCGAGCGAGTGCGCCCAGGTGTAGGAAGCGGTCACTTCCAGGCCGTGACTCAGCCGCCGCGTCACATTTGCCTGGAGGGCGTTGTAATCGGAGACGGCGCTGGTCTCAATCAGCTCGAGGGCGCCGGCCGAGAAGTTCGGATTGGGCGCCGCGCCGGTCGCCGGGTCGAGCAGGTTGAGGGGCTGCATGTGGATCAAGTTCCGGCCAAGTGCACCGCTGTAACTGGCCTGAACGACCGTCATATCATCGAGCTGCCGTTGCAGGTTGAGGCTGTACTCATAAGTGAAAGGCGTTCGAAAGTGGGTGGGGTCGTAAACCGTGGCGCTGCCAAAAGGCGGCATCCCAGTGATCGCGGTGACGAGCAGCGACGGGTCGACCGGCACGGTGACGGGACCTCCCAGCGCGCTGCCGAGGAGAAAGTTGGTGATCTTGAATGGCGGCCCAAACGCGAGTTGCGTGGCATTGACTGTCGGCAGATCGTAATAGACGCCGCTGCCTCCGCGGAGCACGGTCTTGGCGTCGCTGGTCAACTGGTAAGCGAAGCCGACGCGAGGGGCGAAGTTATCATAGTTGCCATTATGTACGGGCGAGCCGGGAGTGCCCAAGGTTGCGGTGGCGATGTTATTCAGGCCCACGATTGGGCTGAACCGTCCGTGGGATTCGGCCGGCACGGTGTCGAGCTCATAACGCAGGCCGAGGTTGAGCCTCAAGCGAGGCGTGACCCGCAGGTCATCCTGTCCGTAAAAGGCGAGATTGGTAAATCGCACGCCGAAGCCGGTCTCCGCAACCTGGTTGAAGAAAGACGCAGGGTTGTTATTGACGAGGTCTGCGACCGTACTGAAGAAGTAAACGCCGCTTGAAAGCGGTTGCAGGTTGACATTGCCCTGTGTGCGCCGCACCCAGAAGCCGGACTTGAAGGTATTCCGCCCGTGGACGTAAGTTACGTCATCATTGAAACTGAATAGATTATTGTTCTGCAGTTCAGGAGGGTTCGGCGATTCGGCGAAAGGCAGATTGAAGACCTCGATTCCCGGCAAAGTAGCGTCGCCTGCGCCATTCAGTGGAATCGGCTCGGCGCCGCCAAAGCCGTCGGCGGCCCCCAACGAAGTATTGGCGCTGCGCACGAATCCGAATCGTGCCTCGTTAAAGAGGTCCGGCGTGACACGATGCACTTCCGAGAGGCTGACACTTTGCAGCCTGGAGCGGTTGCGGGAAAGGGTGTTGAGATAAAATGACCGGAGCTGACCCAGTGAATCGCTGAACGAGTACCGCGCGAAGAAATCGTCGCTGTTAGAAAAGCGATGATCGAGACGCGTGCTGAAATCGGTTTCGCCGACCAGGTTGGTGGCGGTTGCGAAATAGCCCGCGGTACCGTCACCGTTGTCCGCTCCGGTCGGCAGCGGATACTCGTCGATCAGGGGCTGGATCGCCGGGCTGGCCTCGGTGCGCGCGGCCAGCGAGGGGACGCGGGCATTGGCATTTACCCCGACGCGCTGGCGCAGGCCTTCGAACGAAGCAAAGAAGAATGTGCGGTCCTTGCGAATGGGGCCGCCGATGGTGCCGCCGAAAAAGTTATTACGCGAGGGCGTCCTCGAAACACCGTTGGCGTTGTTGAAGAAATTATTGGCGTCCAGGTCGCTGTTGCGAAGGAATTCGAAACCGCTGCCATGAAACTCGTTGGTGCCGCTCTTGGTGTTTACGTTAATGACCGCGCCGGAGAAGCCGCCGAACTCCGCGGTTTGCGTCTGTGTCTGCACCTTGAACTCGGAGACGGCGTCGACTGAAACCAGAGCCACGCTGCTGCCGGATTGGCCGACGGCGGGATCGTTTCCGGGCGCTAGGCTGATGCGTCCGTTAGCGCTGCCGCCGGCATTCACGTTGATTCCGTCGATCAGAATGTTATTGGAAAGGTCGTGCTGGCCGTTTACGTTGAATGGGCCGGCCGCGGAGGCGGGATTATCGGTCGCGCCGGAAACGCCCGGTGCCAATCTCGCGAGCCGCATAAAATCTCGTCCGTTGAGCGGCAAATCGCCAATCATCTTACCGCCGACCACAAGGCCTTGCTCGGATGTTTCGGTCTCGACCAGAGGCGCCTGCGCCCCCACGTGCAAGTTTTCCTTGACCTCCGGCAGGGCCAGCCGCAGGTCGATGTGGAGCGTAGCATTGACCACCAACGCGACGCCGTTTGACTGAGCCGCAGAAAAGCCGGCTGCTGTAGCTTCCACCGAATATACGCCGGGTGGAAGAAGCCCGAGTGAATATTCGCCCTGCGAACCGGTCTTGGCTTGCCATTCCAGACCTGTGCCGGTATTCGTGGCGCGGACTGTGGCGCCGCTAACGGACGCTCCTGAGGGATCGTAAACACTTCCCACGATGCCAGCGAACTGGGCCGCTAATCGCGCGGGCGACCAGAACAAAATCAGCACTGGAAGAAGAATCGCTGGTAGTATAGATCGCTGTCTATTGGGTCTCACTCATTCCGTTATATCCTGCGCCCGCAGTTTGCGCGTGTAACAACCTTAGAGCCAGCAGCCTGGTGACGCAACTGGAACATAGGTAAACTCTGCCGTAAACTGTGTCGATGCATCGGAGGGTCGAACCCACCCTCCCGGTATCATTAGGTCATGAATCGCCAGGCCATGATACTCAGCATGCGTTGCCTGCTCCTGACAGTTATGGCTGCTTGTGGCGCTGCCCAGAATTCCGGCGCAGCGACTGCTGGTGGATACGTGGGCAGTAACGCCTGCAAAACGTGCCATGCAGACATCTGGCTTAACTTCTATAAGAACCCGCATTTCAAAAGTGTAGCTTCCGGCGATTTGCCGCCCAGCCGCGCTGGTTGTGAAAGCTGCCACGGACCGGGCGGAGCGCACCTGGCCGCGCATGGCGGCAAGGCCACCATCCCCAATGCGTTTTCCGCGATGCCGCAGGCCAAGGCGCTCGAAGTTTGCCTCACCTGCCACGCGCGCGACTTTCAAAAGGCCAACATACGCCGCTCGGAGCACACCTTGGCCGGTGTCGCCTGCACGTCCTGCCATTCCATTCATCATGCGCCCACGTCCAAGTTCCTCCTCGCCAAGAAACAGACGGAACTGTGCTACGGGTGCCACGCCGGTATTCGTGCGCAGTTTGAAATGCCCAGCAAGCACCGCGTCAATGAAGGCTTCATGGAGTGTTCGGATTGCCACAATCCGCATGGCGCTTTCGCGCCCACCTGGCGCATGTCGGACCATCCGCGCATGGTGGACCAGGCACTGAACGACGAAGAACCGTGTCTCAAGTGCCACGTGGATAAACGCGGTCCGTTCGTGTACGAGCACCCGCCCGTGCGCGTCGAAGGCTGCGAAGTCTGTCACTTTCCACACGCCTCGACCAATGAGCGCCTGCTGCGCCGCCCGGTCGTATTCACGCTGTGCCTGGGATGCCACAACGGCGGCGCTTCGGGCACTCGCAACAACGGCGTGCCCATCCAGACGTCGCAGCACAACCTGCTCGATCCGCGCTACCAGCGCTGCACCACCTGCCATGTTCGCATCCACGGATCCAACGTCGACGAGACCTTTCTGCGATGACTAACATATTCAAGGGCTGCTGCCTGATTCTTGCCGCGTTCGGAGCCCTGCGGGCGCAGCAGGTGATCGCGCCCACGGACGAAGGGGTGGGCATTGCGCGCGGTGAAAACTTCGCTAATTACAATATTGTCGACTCATTCGAACTAGGTTACCGCTGGCGTATGGCCGGCGGCAGTGTGGACACTTATCGCAGTGACGCCAATTACGGCGACGGCATCCGCCTGCTGGGCAGCAACCTGAGTATCAACTCGAAGGATGGCCATGGCCGCTGGTTTGACGAGATCCTGCTTTCCACCAGCGGGCTCGGCAACGACCCCTATCAGAACGCCAGCCTGCGCATTCAGAAAAACGGCCTCTACCGTTACGACATGCTCTGGCGCGAGGACGATTACTACAATCCCGGCCTGTTGATCTCGGGCGGCGAGCATCGCATGGACACCGTACGCGGGTTACAGGATCACTCTCTTACCCTTTTCCCCCAGTCGCACTTCCAGGTGGAAATGGGTTACAGCCGCAATACAGAGACCGGGCCGGCGCTTTCCACCGTCCAGGGCTTCGATACTCTTTCCTCCGCTTTTCCAGTGTTTGAAAACGTGAAGCAGCAGTGGAATGAGTACCGCATCGGCGTCCTGGCCGACTGGGGCGGTTTTCGCTTCATCGCGCGTCGCACGTGGGACTTTTATAAGGATGACTCCGGCTACAGCTTCACCGGTAACGAGACCTCCGGCGTGGCGACAGATGCTACTGTGCTCCAGCAGTTTCAGCGTTCCGAGCCGAACCACGGATCGAATCCCGGCTGGTTCGGCAACCTTTATGGCAGCCGTAAACATTGGGCGCTGAATGCGCGGCTGACTTACAACCTCGGTAACGGCGGGTTCGCAATGAATGAATTGACTACTGGCCTCGATCGCTTTGGCGCCGCGGACAACCGCCAGATCGTGGTAAACGGCGACGCGCAGCGGCCGGTTGTCGCCGGCGATTTCAGCCTCAGCCTCTTTCCCACGAGCCGCCTCACCATTGTCAACAACACCGCTGTGCACGACAGCCGCATCGACGGCGATTCCTATTTCACCGAATTCGATAACGGCACCGGCGCTGCCACTACGCTGAACTTCAAGTTTCTCGGCGTGCGCACTGTCGCCAATTCAACCGACCTGAACTACCGTTTCAGCGACTGGTTCAGCGCCTATGCCGGCTTCACCGATTCCGGCCGCCAGATTCGTTTTCTGGAGGCGTTCTCGATTCCATCTGCCGCTGGCAGCGCGGTGAGCGACCTTTACCAGCAGGAAAGCCACTTGAATGCAGGCACCGTCGGCGTACGCTTCCGTCCGCTCCAGCCGCTTACGATCAACCTGGAGGGCGAGGTTGGCCATGCCGATCATCCGCTCACGCCGATGAGCGACCGCAATTACCATACGCTTGGCGGTCGCATCCAGTACCGCAAGAGCAAGCTCCAGCTTTCCACCGGTTACCGCGAGCTGTACATCGAGAACGCTCCGCTTTCTCTTACGACCTACAGTTCGCGGTCACGCCAATACAACGCGGCGGCTTCTTTCGCTCTGCGGGATTGGCTTACTTTCGACGCCAGCTACTCGAAGCTGCATCTGGATACCGTGGGCGGCCTGGCCTTCTTTGCTGGCGTCCAATCCCCGCAGTTGCAGACCAGTTACGACTCGATTTACATCAGTAACATCCACGCCGCTAACGCGGGCTTGCGTTTCGGCATTCGCAGTCGTGCCGACCTGTACCTGGGCTACACCATCACCAAAGACACCGGCGACGGCCGAGCTTCGGCGGCGCCCGCCGGAGTTGCCGACCCGATTGCGACGCTGCTCGACTCGGTGCAGACTTTCCCACTCACCTATCAATCGCCAATGGCGCGGCTCTCGATCCGGATCACTCCCAAGGTGCGCTGGAATGCGGGGTGGCAGTTTTACGGCTACGGCGAATTGTTCCATCTGCTGGGTTATGACCAGAATTTCCACGCCCACACGGGTTACACCAGCGTGCTTTGGTCGTTCTAAGCCTGCCGGCTCCGATACTTTTACAGCCTCTTTACAAATTCCCAACGACCTCTGGCCGGGTTTCCCGTTAACTTTTGTATCGAGGACTGAACCAACATGGAACCACTTTGGGTTGCACATACAAGCCGGGAACCTTACGAAGATGCCCGTCTGAGGATTGATTTCTCGAACCGCGCGGTGACGCTGGATTCCCAATCCATCTCGCTGACCGCCAAGGAGTACCTGCTGCTGACCTTTCTGGCGGCTCACAACGGCGAGATCTTCACCCGGACTGATCTGTTGTTAGCTGTCTGGGGTTACGGCGGCCAGATTCGGACCCGGACGCTTGATGTTCACCTGGCCCGCCTGCGCAAGAAGCTGGGCACTTTTGGCCACCGCCACCTGGAAACCGTGTGCGGCAATGGCTGCCGCTATCAGCCGCCGCGCGAGCCGCGCACAGTTGCCCCGCCGCGCGCGTATGCCGCGTGCGCGGGAGTGGAGAATCGGCTAGAATTAGGGGCCTGAGGCATGCAGACCGTCCTGGTCATCGACGATGATGCCGGCATTCGCGAAGTAATCGGTGTAATGCTGGAGAAGGAGGGGTTTCGCGCCATCTTCGCCGCCGACGGCAAGACAGGCTTGCAGGAAGCCATGACCGCGCGCCCCAACTTGATCGTGGTTGACCTGCGCATGCCCGGGTTGAGCGGCGTGGACGTCTGCAAATCGCTGCGTAATGCCGGCGTGCAGACGCCGCTGATCGTGCTCAGCGCCATCGGCGACGAGATCGACAAGGTGCTGATGCTCGAAATTGGAGCTGACGATTACATTGTCAAACCCTTCGGCACCCGTGAACTGCTGGCGCGGATACGTGCGGTCCTGCGCCGCACGACTCCCGAAGCCAATCACGCCATCACTTTTTCCGACGTCGAAGTCGATCTCGACCGGTCCATCGTGCGCAAACACGGCGACGAGGTCAAGCTCACCAAAGCCGAGTACAAGCTGCTGGTTTTTTTCGTGCAGAACCCCGACCGGGCTTTGAGCCGCGACGTGCTTCTCAACTCGGTATGGGGCTACGACGCTTTTCCGAATACGCGAACGGTGGACGCTCACGTGGTGCGCCTGCGCCAGAAGCTGGAAACGGAATCGGAAACTCCCCGCCATTTCGTGACTATGCACGGCGTCGGCTATCGTTTCATCCCTTAAGGACGTGGAGGAATGGTACTGCGCCGCACGGTACTTCTGGTGGAAGACGAATCGCACTGTATCTCCACTATGGAAATCGCTTTCGACGGCGATACCGAGCCGCACCTTGCCCACACATCGACGGCTGAAGAGGCGCTCCGCATCCTCGACACAACCGACATCGCGGCGGTCATCACCGATATTCACCTTCCATCGATGGACGGCTTCGAGCTGATTTCGCGATTGAGAAACCAGCCGCGCTTCGCCCACCTGCCCATCCTGGTCACCAGCGGGGATCCGGATCCGGCTTCTCCCGAGCGCGCCCTGAGCCTGGGCGCGAACGCGTATTTCCCCAAGCCTTACTCGCCGAGCGCCATCCGGCGCAAGGTCAAGGAACTGATCCATGCACCTTAAGCTGCGCTTCTCCCTCCTGGCGGTGGTTTCCGGGGTAATGGCCGCGCAAACGCGCGAGCCGGCGGACCTGGAACGCATTCTCCAGCGCCTCGACGTTCTGGAACAACAGAACCGCGAATTGATGGCGGAGATCCACGCGCTGCGCGAACAGATTGCTTCCGCGGCCGCTGCCCCCGCGCCGACCGCGATGCAGTCTGCCCCGCCATCGGCCCCACCTCTGGCAGAGCGTGTCGAGGTGGCGGAACAACGGATCCGAGACTTGGCCCAGACCCGCGTCGAATCCGAACACCATTCGGCGGTCCAGCTCACCGGCATGGTCTTGTTCAATTCATATGTGAACGGCAAATACGGAGGCGGCGAACAGGACCCCACTACCGCCGCAGCCGAGGCCAGCGCGCGCGCCGACGGCGCCACTCTGCGCCAGACCATCGTCGGGTTGAGGTTCCAGGCGCCGGAGCGCGTAGCCGGGGCCGAGGTCTCCGGCGACGCATACGTAGATCTGTTCGGCGGCTCGGGCGACTCGCTGGACCAGTTGGTCCGGTTGAGGGTGGCCTCCATCAATTTCGAATGGGCGAACACCACGTTCACCGTGGCGCAAGATAAGCCGATCCTCGCGCCTCGCGAACCGGATTCGCTGGCGCAGGTTGGAGTTTCGCCGCTCACCGGCGCCGGCGACCTTTGGCTCTGGCGGCCGCAGGCCCGCATCGAGCAGCGGTTTGGATTCGGCGATTCCGCCGGGCTTCGCGCCCAAGCCGGAGTTCTCGAGACCAGCGAGGCCGGCAACGTGCCAGGCGAATACTCGTCTTACACATCCGCCAGCCGGCCGGCGCTGGAAGGCAGATTCGTGTTCTGGAAGAAATCTGCCGACAACGGCGACTTTGAGATCGCACCCGGTTTCCATATCAGTAACTCGCAGTTACTCGGATATTCCGTACCGTCGCGCATTGCGTCCGTGGACTGGCGCATCCCATTGGCCCGGGCCTTCACGGTCACCGGCGCCGCTTTTCTGGGCGAAAATATGGGTGTGATCGGCGGCCTTCGCCAAGGCGTCGTGGTGCCCTACTACGGGGCGCCGAAGGCGGTGCGTGGCGCCGGCGGTTGGGCACAACTCGAGTATCGCGCCACCCGCCGCCTGGCGTTTCACCTGTTCGGCGGCCAGGAGGATGACCGCAACCGCGACCTGCAGACCGGCCTGATTGCCAAGAACCAGTCCTACGGCGCGAACGCCATGTACCAGATCGTTTCGAATGTGGTCGCCAGTTTTGAGTCGGCAATCGTCCAGACGGCATACATCGGGTCCCCAACCCGCCTCAACCCTCACTATGACCTTGCTTTCGCGTATCTGTTTTAGCGCCTTTAGCGCGGCGTTGCTGTGCCCGGGTTTCGCCGCCACGCTGTCGGGCAGCGTGGAGCTGGTTGATTCGCGCGCGCCAGCCGTCCGCCAGCACCACGACTACTCTGGGGTCGCAGTCTGGCTGGAGCCGGCCGGCCCGACGCGGCCGCCAGCTCCGTTGCACGCCCGCATGCTGCAGAAGGACAAAACCTTTCAGCCCCACCTGCTGATCGTTACGGTGGGCTCCACGGTGGATTTTCCCAATCTCGATCCGGTCTTCCACAACGCGTTCTCCAACTACAATGGCCAGCTTTTTGACGTCGGCCTGTATCCACCCGGCTCTACGCGCAGCATCCACTTCAGCCGTCCCGGCATCGTGCGTGTGTTTTGCAACATCCATTCCAGCATGAGCGCGGTCATCGTGGTGCTGGATACGCGGCTATTTGCCATCACCAAGCCGGACGGACGCTTCGAGGTCGGTGGAGTGCCGCAGGGCGAGTTCGATCTCACCTTCTTTCACGAGCGCGCCACTCAAGCCGCGTTGCGAAACGCGCGCCGCCGTGTCACCATCTCCGGCGAGCGCGTCTCGATTCCGCCAGTCGTCATTTCCGAGAATGGCTACCTCTTCATTCCGCACAAGAACAAGTACGGGCAGGATTACCCGCCTGCGCCGGACGACGCGGGCTTCTATCCCGCCACTCACAAATAAACGTGCGCCGCCTGCAATCCATGTCGCTGCTGTGGAAGATCATGCTCTCCACGTCGGTGGCCATCACCTGCCTGCTAGCCGTCGCCGGCTGGCTGGTGCAGAACCACTTCATGCGCAACGCCACGGTCATGTTGAATGAGGAAGTGGCCGCCAGTTCGCGCGCGTACGAATCGCTGTGGCGGGCGCGCGCGGAGCGGCTGGCGTCGGTCAGCCTTGTGCTGAGCCGCATGTCCGACGTTCGGGCAGCATTCGGCACGCGCGACCAGACGACCATCCGCGACACGGCCAGCGATCTCTGGAACAGCATTGCTCCCAGCCGCACTTTATTCTACGTCCTGGAGCCCGGAGGAGCGGTGATCGCCTCACTCGGTCCGGCGGTCGAGACACCACCCGGTTTTCCACTCGCCGCCGTCAGCGCGCGCTTTCCCGGCCAAGCCACCGGGTTCGTGATTGAGAACGGGCGACTCTACCAGACCGTGGTTACGCCAGTGTATGTGGCCGCCGCGCACGGATCGGCGCTGCTCAATGTGCTGGTGGCCTGCTTCGAGGTAGACGCCGCCCTGGCACGCGAACTGAAGCAAGCCACCGGCAGCGACTTCGTTTTCTTTTCGCGCGGCCGGCTGATCGCATCCACGCTTCCCGTCAGCGTGCCCGCGGAGCTGACACGCCACGAGCAGGTCCGAATCGGGGATCTGAATTATGCGCAGTTCGTCATGCCGCTCGCCGACATTGCTGGCGGGGAGGTGGGTGAGTTGCGCATTTTGCGCTCCTTTCAGGCCGCCGATCAGCGTCTGGCTACGCTGCGCGTCCAGATGGTGTTGATCTGGATGCTGGCGATCTCGCTCGGACTCGGTGGCACGTACTTGTTGGCCAGGCGCATCGTGCGGCCGGTCCGTGCGCTGGAGCAGGCGGCATCGCGGATCGCAACCGGCGACTACGACGCGCACGTCCCCGTGTCCGGCTCCGACGAACTGGGGCGGCTGGCCGAGAGCTTCAACGAAATGTGCACTTCGCTCCGTCTGGCGCGCCAGGAGTTGATCCGGCAAGAGCGGATCTCCACGGTCGGCCGTCTGTCCACTTCCATCATCCACGACCTGCGCAATCCCCTGGCGGCGATTTACGGCGGTGCGGAAATGCTGGTGGATGCCGAACTCTCCGGCGATCAGGTAAAAAAGCTTGCTGCCAGCATCTACGGTTCGTCGCGCCAGATTCTGGCGATGTTACAGGAACTAGCTGACGTGAGCCGTGGCCACAGCCGCCGCCGCGAAGCTTGCCACTTGCGCGATGTGGTTCTCGCCGCCTGCGATTCGCTCGCCGACGCCGCCTCCCGTCCCGGCGTCTCCCTGGCGTGCGATGTTTCTCCGGAGATCGAACTCACCCTGGACCGGCCGTCTGTCGAGCGGGTTTTCCAGAATCTGATCGCCAACGCGATTGACGCTCTGCCGCAAGGCGGCCACGTGCGCATTTCCGCCGAACCGGCGGACCACTCCGTGGTCGTGAGCGTGGAGGACGACGGCGCCGGCATCAGTAGCGAGGTGCGGCCCCACCTGTTCGAGCCTTTCGCCACCGCCGGCAAGCGCCACGGAATGGGCCTGGGGCTGGCCCTGTCGCGACGCACCATCCTCGATCACGGCGGCGAGATTTGGGCCGACTCGACCACCGGCCGCGGCGCTCGCTTCCTGATTCGCCTGCCGGCCTGACGTTGCTTCCGTTACGCTCTTTGCCAGCCCGATTTTACGCTCTGTTTACACCGCTTCAACAAGCCGCGTAATTAGCTGGCGCTAAGATCGCAGCAGGTGTAAGCATGGGTTCGATAGGGATTCTTGGCGAGACGTCGCCCGCCGTCGATCTGGTGTGGCAGGCCGTTGGGATCGGCGAGCGAGTTGCTTCCGCTGTCTTACTCGCAGCGTTAAGCCCGGTACTCGGCGCCAGTGCGGTGACCGTGTCGCTTCTTTCGCGCCGCACGCCGCTGATCGCCCACCGCCGGGTGGGGTGGTGCGGAGCGACGCTGTGGATGCTCAAGCTCCGCACCATGTGGGGCCAGGACCCACCGCCAACCGGGGCAGGCTCTAGTTGGATCGAGTACGTCCACGACGATCAAGGAGCTGAGAACAAGCACGACTCCGATCCCCGCGTCACCCACTGGTTCGCACGCTTCTGCCGTCGCCACTCCCTGGACGAAATCCCCCAACTGTGGCACGTGATCTCGGGCGAGATGTCGCTGGTTGGCCCCAGGCCGCTTACGGCAACCGAACTCGACCGGCACTACGGCGCCGCGGCAGGAGAGATTCTTCAAGTCAGGCCGGGACTAGTCGGGCTGTGGCAGGTGTCAGGGCACAACCGGCTGAGTTACGCCGAGCGCCGCGCTTTGGACCTGAAGCTGGTACGTCACCGCTCGGTGCGGATGTACCTGCGGGTGCTGTTACAAACGATTCCCGAAGTGCTGCACGGGGCTAACTCCTGGTAAGTCATTGACACTATAGCCAGCGCCGAGAGTTGTGCTGCCGATTGGCAGTTGGCCGGCTGGGCCGAGCGTTTGCCCGGCCGGCCGGTCAGAGGCTTGCGGGTTTAGTCCGTAACCGCGATGGTAACTTGATTCGTGGTGGTGATCCCGTCCATTACTAATTGCAATGGAATCGCGTCGCCCGTGGGAGTGCCGGGAGCAATGATGATGTTGAGTTGGTAGACGCCGGGAAACTGGGGCTGAAGCCCGGAGAAGATTAACTGGGTCTCGACGCCGCCAACCAGCACGGTAGGATTCACCACGGTGTAATGAATCTGCCCGTCGGTAACAGCGCTTCCCGTGGTTACAGGCGGAGTCACGGCGCCTAGGCCGGTGGCGAGGATCACCAGAGTGGTTGGGTCGCCGATCTTGGCGGGGTGCGTGGTCAATCCTGGGATGGAGCCTACCGGCGCCGCAAACTGGCCGTCGCTATTGCCGTAAGCGATCGCTTGGCCGACTCCAAAGTTCACCGCGAAAATGCCCGGCGCAGCCGATATCACATTCACGTTCGCAGGCGCCGACGCGACTCCACCACGGTTGACAACTACCTGCCCACTGCCGGTGGGCACTTCGTACGGCAACTGGGCGTTAATCTGATCGCCATTGACCGGATCGTGATTGACGAACAGTAGCGGCGCAGGTAGGTTGTTAAACGTCACGGTCACGTTGCCCAAAGATGTGGAGAGAGGGATGGTATCGGCCTGGGCTAGATTGGCGGCGAGATTCGTCCCAAAGATCGAAACCAGAGAACCCGGAGCTACGCCTTGGTTAAGCGCGAAGCTCGCCGCATTCAGTACGCCCCCTTGTGCCACTACCGGCGTCTGGGCGAATACCATAGCCGCACAAGCGAGTATTGCCAGAGCCATCAAAACCGATTTCATTTGGATTCTCCCACTTTCCATTCTAAGTGCGGTTGTCGTGTAGCCCAATCTTCGCGGCGAGATTTTACCTGGGTTGCCTGGCCGGTGAATTAAGAGTTTACTTATGTTGCAGCAAGCCTTGGCCGTGTTTCGCACTAATCTCGCGCCAGGTGCGGGTGACTTCGGGAAACTTTCCGCCATCCAGCACTGCGGCTAAAGCAGCTTCCCTTTTTGCTTCGTCCAGGCGAGACTCTATAAGGAGCAACTGCGCCAGCGTCCAGTGCGGTTTGAACCACTGACTATTGGCGGCGATGGCGGCTCGCAGGCTCATCTCGGCACCCGCGGCATCGTTTTGCGAGGCACGGAACACCGCCAGGTTGTACCAGGCATTGGCTGGGTATTCCGCGGTGCCAGTGGCCCGTAAAGCTGCCCTTCCGGCTTCGACTGTGGCGTGTATCGCGGTCACTGGGTTCCTGGTTCGGTGCGCGAGGTCGAGTTGTGCTCGGGAATACCAGAGGTCGGCGGCGGTTCCCGGGAAACGCTCACGCTCGTATTGCACGTAATCTGAGGCAGCCAACGCGGCGTCGCCCGAACTGATATCGTGCTTCGCCAACTCGAGGGCGCGATCAGCAATGGCGAAGCGCACGCCACAGTAGACCAACGTCACCGCTGCTGCGAGTGTCAGGATTTGCGAGACTCGCCGCCGCCGCACTGCTTCCGTCTCGCACGCCAGCCCGACCGCAACGGCGACGATGGTGTAGAAAATCAGCGCCGTGGGTATCGTGAACACCACAAACTGCTGGCTGACGATGCCCGCTGCTAGGGCGGCTGCCAACCAGGCAGCTACGGCGCCCCTCTTTGGCCGCAACCGCCAGGCTGCCGCGAACCCGGCGGCGCAGATACAGCAAAACACTGCCAGGCCGGGAAAACCTTGCGCTACCAGCGCATCGAGAAAGATATTGTGAGGCGATTCGTGGGCGAAATCGGGATAGGCCGCCGCCAGTTCACGGGATTCATAGGGTGGAAACGCCGCGCTGAAAACCTCCGGGCCATGCCCGGAGGCCAGCCGGTGAACCGCCATCCGTGCGCTGTCGCGCCAAAGGTATAACCGCGCGCCGCCCCACGGGTCTTCGGCGAACCAACGCGCTCGACTGCGCAATTGCCAGCCGGCGGGTGAAGAATAGAACACCACGCCGAGCAGGGCTGCCACCGCCAAGCCGGCGGCCAGCCGCCGTGTCAGACGGAATCCCCTCCAGACTAGCCACACACCGAAGCCGGCCAACAGGCCCGCGTAGGCTCCGCGGGTCCCGCTCAGTAACACCGCGCACACGGATAAAATGGCCGATGCGCCGGCGATCCGGCGCCACGTTACATTGGTATCGGCCTCCAGCCCAGCCAAACTGGCAAAGCACGCCATATCCAGCCAGACTGCAAAGTAACTGGAATAACCAAGCGTTCCCGGCGGCCGGACAATAGTCCAAATGCCTTCCCCGATGTGATATGCCGAACCCGGAAGCACCGGATCCCAACCGCAGTATTGGGCAATTCCATACATAGCGACTAGCAAAGAGCCGGCCGAGATTCCGCGAAAAACGGCGCGAAGACATTCAGTCCGCCCGGTGGTTTGAGTAGCGACAAGAAATGCAACAGCCAAAATGCTGGCCTGGGATAGTGTGCCGTAGCGCCTCCACGCGGTGCCATAGAACGATAGCGCGGGGTTGGAAGATAGGATTGTGGACAGGGCTAGGGAGCCCAATCCGAAGAGCACCAGGGGTCGGAACCAGGGGAATCCCCGGATCCGGGTCGGCCTACGAATAGCCCAGCCACCTAGCAAAGCAGCCGTGGCGATCAGCAAGACGACTAGCTTGGGAGTGACATCAAAGTAAAATAGCAGGCCGGGCGTAACAATTAACGCCACTAAGGGGATAGCCAAGGCTGCTAAGAATGCCATATACGTTACACTATCTCAAGAACACTGGGATGGCGGACTCAACTGACGCGTTTCGTTACTTAGGTTACATCAGATTGCGCTGGCGCTCGATCACGGCAAGCTGTGCGATTGCCGTGACCCTGGCATTCGTCGTGACTCTGCTGATGCCTCGCCAGTATACGGCAACGGCGCGGATCGTCATCGATCCGCCAGCGGGAGCGGACCTTCGCGCTGCCGTGGCGGTAAGTCCGATCTACCTGGAGTCGCTCAAGACCTACGAGCGCTTTGCCACTGCCGGCGGGCTCTTCCAGAAGGCAGTGGAACGCTTCGGATTGCGGCAGTTACTGGGCAACCGCCCGATCGAATCATTGCAGAAGAGCGTATTGCGGGTTGAGATTGTGCGCAACACGCGCATTCTGGAGATCGCCGCCACCCTGCCGGATCCCAAGCGAGCGCAGGCGTTGGCGCAATTCCTGGCGGAAGAGACAGTGGAAATGAATCGCGCCATCGCGACGGAGGGTGCCCAGGATCTGGTGGAAGGCATCGCGCAGGAGGAGCGCCGGGCTCGGGAGCGGTTGAGCGAGACCGACGCTGCCTGGTCGCGCGTGCTGACCGACGAGCCGGTGGAAGCGCTGGAATCGGACCTGGCCGTGGCGGCTGGCTTGCGGGCGGATATCCAGGAGCAGATCGCCCACGCCGAACTGGAAGTTGCCGAATCCGCGGACCGCGCCCGGCAGATTCCGGCTACCATGGGCGCCAGCGCCTCTCAGACCGGCTTGCAGGAACTGCGACGCCAATTGCTTGCGATCGATCGACAGGAGGCGGAAAAGCAGAACCTATTGGCGCAACGGTGGGCGGATCGTGAAAAGCTCGAATCCCAGCGAAAGTTGGCCGAGGCCGCCCTGGCTGCTATGGAGCAGCGGCTCAGCGAAGCTCGTGGCGAGTCCGGCTACCGCGGCGAGCGCCTTAGAATCATCGAGCCGGCGATTGTTCCGGAGCGGCCGTCTTCGCCGAATCTGCCCCTCAACCTGGCGGTGGCGCTGCTATTAGGCCTCCTGCTACCGGTGACTTATTTCACACTGGAGATGAGTTACCAGGAGCAGCGGGCGGGGTCGCGGCGGGGCGAGTTTCGCGCAGTGGGCGAGAATATCCGGTGAATGCTGTCGCTCATGCCGAATCACGCCGAGCTTGGGCGTGGACAGCTCTGGCGGGCGTATGGGCGGCTGCCATCGCAGTAGTTCCGGACCTCGGCACCAAGGCAGTGCTGGCCGCGCCAGCGGTGCTGATTCCTTTCGTGTGGTGGACGCTTGGGAGGCCGGCTCGATGGCTGGCCGCGTTCGTGGGGGCCGCGCTGTTGCTGCCGCCGCTGCCGGTCGCAATCGGCAATTCGGGGCCGCATCCTTCTCTCCTGTTGGCTGCCTGCGGAGTGTTCTGCGGTTTGGTATGGCTGGCTGAGTGGCGCTTCACGTGGTCCGAAGTAAACGCCCCGTTGCTGGCGCTGACAGCCGTTCTCACTGCCAGCGTTGCGGTGGCCGCCATGTACTCCGGCGCGGAAATTGCCGCCGGCAGCCTAGCACGGGTGGCTCTGTTTGCGATCCCGGTTTATGTCTTCTTCTATACGGCGCACGGGCCATCCGCCGGTTCCGATCCGTTTCGGGCCACGCGCTGGCTGTACGCAGCGGCAGCGGCTTCAGCGCTGTTCGCCTGCGTGGACTTCTATTATCAATTCCCCGCTCCGGCCGGCTATGGGCCGCAATTCGTCTGGCTCGATTCCGGCGTTTATCGACGCGCGCAGGGGTTGTTTTATGAAGCCAGCACACTGGGCAATTTCTGCGCATTTTTTCTGGTGATGATCGCCGTGGGCCTCTCGAGGCCGCGGGGCGAAGCACCAATCTCGCGCAAGGCGATGGCGGCCGGCGGCGCAGTTTTCGCTGCCGCGCTGGTGCTCTCTTACTCTCGCGGATCGCTGGTCAACGTGCTGGTGGCGTTAGCGATGCTGGCGTGGCTGAGCCGACGCCGCTTGCGGCTGCTGCGTAGGGCGCCGGCTCTGGCAGCCGGTCTGGCGGCTGTGGGTCTGCTCACCTGGAAGATCTTTCCGGCGTTTATCCAGATGTACTGGCTGCGCCTGGAAGCGTCGGCCCAATACCTCTTCTCGTCCACCGAAGGCGTGCTCTCCGGACGCGTGGCGAGCTGGCGAATCCTGGTGGACTGGATCGCCACCCATCCATGGCAACTGCTGTTTGGGGTGGGCTACAAGACGCTGCCGTACAGCAATTACCTGGGTACCGCGGTAGTCGCCGACAACATGTACCTCAGCCTGCTGGTGGAAACGGGCATCGGCGGCCTAGCTGCTTTGGTGTGGCTGAATGTTGCCATCCTACGTGCGGCGCGCCGCGCGGCGTTGTCTCCCGATTCGCGCCGTTCGTTTTTCGGCGCCTGGATCCTGTGCTTCTGGTCGGGGCAAGTGGTGCAGATGGCCTCCGGCGATCTACTCACCTATTGGCGCGTCTTGCCGGTGTACTTCTGGGTCCTGGCACTGGCGGTTCGCGCATGAGGCTGCTCATCCTGGACCAGTTCAGCGACCCAGGCGGCGCGCAGCAGGCGCTGCGGGAGTTGTTGCCCGGCATACGCGAACGCGGATGGGATGCGACCGTAGGCATGCCAGGCGATGGGCCGCTGTTGGAACAGATCGGCGAGCTGGGTTTTGAGACGGCAAGAATCCACTGCGGGCCGTACCACTTCGGCCGGAAAACGCTGGCGGACGGGCTGCGTTTCCTCAGCGGGCTGCCGCGCCTGGCGCACCAAGTTCGGCTCCTGGTGAAACAGACGCAGGCCGACTTGGTTTACGTGAACGGCCCTCGGATACTGCCGGCAGTGAGGGGACTGCGCGCGCCAGTGGTCTTTCATTCCCACAGTTACATTGGCGCCGGTCTGGCGCGAAGGATGGCGGGAGGAGCGCTGCGCGACACGGGCGCCTCCCTCATCGCTGCGTGCCGTTTCGTGGCGGAGCCGTGGTATGAGTTTGTTCCCCGGGAGCGCGTGAAGCTGATCTATAACGGTGTGGCGGGACCGGCGCTCAGGTTGGAGCGCTCTAGGGGCGCGTTTAGCGTCGGTTGCATCGGCAGGATCGCGCCCGAAAAGGGACAGCGCGAATTCCTGCGAGTGGCGGCGATCGTGTATCGCGCGCTGCCCGAGTGCCGCTTCGTGGTATTGGGCGCGCCGCTGTTCGGCGACGCGCGCGCAGAGCGATACGCAGCCCAGGTGCGCGCCGCGGCGGCAGGCCTTCCCGTGGAATTCACCGGATGGGTCGCGGATATCCACACGGCGCTAGCCAGACTCGATCTATTGCTGGTGCCGTCCACCGGACTCGAGGCAACCACACGGGTAATTCTCGAGGCGTATGCGGCCGGCGTGCCGGTGATTGCTTTTCCCTCCGGCGGAATTCCGGAAGTGGTCGCGGGTCTGTCTGGCATACTGGCCACCTCAGTGCAGGAAATGGCCGCACTCGCGATTGAACTTCTAACCGGTCCGGCGGAAAGGCGGTCGCGAATGTCCGAAGCCGCGAGGGAGCAGTGGCGCCTGCGGTTCACGCTCGAGAGGTACCGTCAGGATGTGCTGGCGGCGATTGAGTGCGCAGTGCGAGGCTCCGCAGCGCGCGAGTTGACGAATGCCTGAAACAGGCCGGCGGCGCCGGCCGCGATCACTGCCGCGCCCGCCAGCACCACGCCGTAGCCGAAGTGCGCCAGCAGCCTGCCGGCGGCCAGCGCCGCTATGGCTTGCGCCGAAAAGGCCACCAGGTAGTTGAGCGCAGAAGCTCCGCTGCGCTCGCGCTCCGCCACCCGGCTCATCAGCAGCGCGTTCAGGCCGGGCTCGCTCATCCATTGAAACGCCATGTACCACGCGTACGCCAGGACCGCCGTGGTCGCGGTGGGCTGGGTCGACAGCCTTGCCAGCCCGATCGCGGTCGCGGCCATCATCCACACGATGCCGGTCACCAGCCCGGCCTTCCGGAAGATGGCGGGAGCCATCAGCACGCCGGCCAATTGGACCACTTGCGAGCCGGAAAAAACGGTACCGATTCGCTGGGCGGAAAAGCGCAGGTGTGCAAAGTAGACGTTGTGGAACGGATTGAAGCTTCCGGTGGCCAGGTTCCACACCGCGAATGCCGCTAGGTACCGAAACAAAAACCGGCTGCGCGGATAGACCTTGGCGCGCTCCGGCGGAGGCCCGCTCACTTTGAGATACCAGGCCGGCAGCAACGCCAGCGCCACCAGGAATGCGGCCAGCAACAGCGCGGGTTGCTTGCCGTGCAGCCACGCCGGCAGGCAGCCGCCAATATAGTTCCCCGCGATCCCCACGGCGAACATCACGGCAAAGAACACACTGAACGCCAGCGGGCGGTGCTTCTCCTCCACCGCGCCGGCAATCGCCGGGCTGATTACTACGGCCCAAACCGAAAAGAGCGCTCCGGCGCCGAAGGCGAGCGCGACCAGCGGTAACCGGGAAGTCGCCACGGAGCGCAGCATGACGATTGCGGCGGTGCAGGCGATGTCGGCCAGCAGGACCCTGCGGAGGCCGAAGCGCCGCGTCAGAAAGGCGGCGGGGATTGTGCCAACGATGCTGCCAATCGTGGCCGTTGAGCCGACCACGCCCAGGAAGTCTTCGCGGTAACCCAGATCGAACAGGTGCAGGTTGTATAGCAGGAAGAAGATGAAGAGCCCGAAATTGAACTGGATGGCGGTCGCCAGAAAGGCCCAGAACTGACTGGTCAGTCCATTCGCCCGCCGCCACCACCGGGCCACGGATACGACCGTACCCGCAAGCGACACCGTATGGCGCCTCGACCGCCGTGTTATGTACGCCAGGTGCCGCAGCTTGTAACGCGCGCGCTTGCGCCACGTTAGTTCACTCGCCGGAACGTGAATTGCGCCCGCGTCGCGCGGCAGGTTGCCGGGCAGCAGCCGTCGCCGTGCCACGCTCCACTTGTCGCGGCGCGCCTCGATCAGGCTCACATGCAACCACAATTCCTCTTTATTGGAGTTGAACTCCGAGGCCACCGGGGCAGTCGCTAAATCGGTAAACCACTGTTCGGTAGCGCTGGGCAGTGCGGCCATCTCCCGTTCTAAGGCCGGCGCCATACGGCATCCGAACCACTCGGCTGCCAAGCGGAACGCCACGGTTTCCAGCCGGCGCAGCAGGGGCGAATGGAGCGCGCTCCATTCGTTCCAGAACTGGTCGTCCTCGGCTCTCGCATCCAGGAAACGGGCAATCTCATATGCGTGGAAGGCGATCGTATCGCCGCGCAAGACGTGCCGCAGGAAGTGCAGCCCGGCGTACGCCAGCGCGTCCGGCAGGCACAGGACGTCAAGCTCCTTGTCCGCCACGCGCAGCCTGGTGCGGCGGCTCCAGAACTCTTCGGTGTCCGGCGCAGGCAGCCGCTCCACGGTGCCGTTCCAAAAGCGGAAGTGCAGCTCGACGGACAGGGGGATATCGACGTCGAAAAAGTCGCCGCGCCACTCCCAGCCCGTCTTGCGGATCAATGTCGGCAGGTGGTCGGTGGGGAGATCTTCCATCCGCGGGATCCGCTCATAGCCCAAGTCGCGTAAAGCCGCTTCGGCCGCATGAACGCTCTCCGGCGGCGAGAACAGATCGAGGTCGTACTGCACGCGCTCGGCGGCCGGTGTTCCAAACAGCGCGCAGTGGGTGATGCCCTTCAGAGCCAGAAACCCAATGCGGCTCGCATTGAGGCGCCGCGCGGCCAACCGGTACGCCTCTTCAGTGAGGCGCAGGCGCTGCTGGTTCTGCGCGGCGTTGCGGTCGGTTCGTTCGCGCACCCAGCCGGGCATGGCGTCCCGCGCGGCGCGGTGCAGCGTGAGCGTCAAATGCGAGCGGTCACAGTACTCGAGCGTGCGCCGCCAGTCGCGGTCGGTGAGCAGGCGGACGGCGCCCAGCTCCGGTTCGGCAAGATGCAGGGCCGCGAGCGCCGCAGCAGGGCCGCTGGGAAGCGTTCGGCATCCCGGCCAGGGGTTCGGCCGCGTGACCGTTGCGACTGCGGTCGTCATTGGCCAACAGCCGAGCCACGGCGTGCCCAGGGCCGGTCCATCAAGCAGCGCCTCCGGAGGCAGTCCCGGCGCCGATGGCGGTCCCAAACTCGGAGAGCAGCCGCAGTCCATCCTCCAGCGATTCGTATTGGAACCGGTACGCCGGCAGATCGAGAAGCCTGCGGGTGGCTCGTTCGTGCATTGCGTCCACCTCCTCGCCATGGCTGCCGGAATTCAGGAGTTGGCGAGCCACGTCGGCGGGTTCCACTCGCTCCATCGCCGGCGCTCCGCCGCGGCGCCGGTCCAGCCACGCCACGCCCCCGACCCTGCACCGCAGCGCGGTTCGGATTTCCGGGAAGGCGCGCGTCGACACCTCGATTCCCATCTTGCCGTTGGGCCGTTCGCCCGCGCCGTAGCCGGCCAGGCGCGGAAATAAGCCGGGCGCGTCTTCGCGGAACCGCAACTGGTGCGGCTTGCCGATGACCGTGGCGTTGGCGTCGCCGGACAGCAGCCAGGTGCAATCGTCGGAAAGGAACGTCCAGCCCGAGCAGGCGGCGGCGAATGACAGAGTGCTCTTGCCGGCTCCAGACGCGCCGCAAAGCAGAATGCCGATCCCGTGACGCGCAACCGAGGCCGCGTGCAGTGGCGCGACATAGCGCTGCGCCAGCAGCGTATAGGCAATCGACTCCACGAAAAACCAGCGCAACAGACTGTGATCGGCCGCGGTTTGCTTCGAAACATAGATACACGCAACCTGCGTGCTAAAGTCCACCACAGCGAAATTGTGCGCGTCGGAGACAATCGAGTGCAGGTTTCGTTGCAACCGGAAGCGCGGCTGGCTTGCCTTTCCTCCTTCCGCTTCAACCAGCACCCGAAATTCCATCGGCTCGCAGACGAACTCCGGGCCATAGTCGCGCCAGCACCCGTCGGCGGCGTCTATCACGTCGGGCTCATTGGTGGCCAGGTGCAGCCGAAACCCTATCGGGTGATACGCCCGGCGCAAGGGCAGATCCATCCGGCAGAGTAATGGATCGGGCCGCACTATTCCCAAGTCGTCGCGGGTGGTCACAAAACCTTGATAGCATGGCGAAGGCTGTTACAACGGTAAAACCCATCTCGAACTTGGTCGCATATCTACCCGCCGGCAGTAAGCTGGATCTAGGTGCGGGTCGCAATCGTACATTACTGGCTGTTAGACCGCCGAGGCGGAGAGAAGGTACTGGACGCACTCTGCCGTTTGCTGCCCGGCGCGCATGTTTTTACATTATTCTCGGCGCCGCAGACGCTCAGCCAGGAAGTCCGGCTTCACAAAATCACAACGTCATTCCTGAACCCGCTGCGGCGATGGCATCGGGCGCTGCTGCCACTGATGCCCATGGCACTCGAGAGTTTTGACCTGCGCGGTTACGATTTGGTGGTATCGAGCGAATCCGGCCCGGCAAAGGGTGTGATCGTTTCTTCCTCCACTCGGCATGTTTGTTACTGCCACACACCGCCGCGGTACTTATGGGATCTCTACCCGGCTTATCGTAACGAGTGGACCAGTTCACGCTGGAAACGCGCTGCCATGACTCCACTTACCCACTACCTGCGCCTCTGGGATTACGCCTCCGCAGCACGGGTAGACCACTTCATCGCTAACAGCCGCAACGTGCAGACGCGCATTCGCAAAACCTATCGCCGCGACTCAGAGATCGTGTACCCGCCGGTTGAGGTGGACTCCTTCTACTGGAAGCCGCCGGACGATTACTTTCTTGTCGTCTCAGGACTGGTGCCTTACAAACGGATTGATTCCGCTGTGCGCACGTTCACGCGCAATGGGCGGCGCTTGATCGTTGCGGGTGACGGTCCCGAATACAGCCGGCTGAGAGCGCGTGCGGGCGCTAACATCACCTTCTTGGGACATGTACCGGACGAGGACCTTCGCGAACTGTACGCCAGGTGCCGCGCGCTGGTGCTGCCGGGCGAGGAAGACTTCGGATTGACTCCGGTGGAAGCGCTGGCGAGCGGCAAGCCCGTGATCGCTTTGGGACGCGGCGGCGCGCTGGAGAGCGTTCCGGCGTACGGCGGCGTGTTCTATGAAGAGGCGTCCGACGAATGCCTGGATGCCGCCGTCGAGCGGTTCGAAAGCATCGAGGCGCACTTTCGACCTTCCGCATTGCAAGCTCATGCCAGGCGCTTTTCTCCAAACGAGTTCGCTTCCCAGATAATGCGTATTCTCGAGTCGGTCGTCTACCAGGATGCTGACCTGAACCCGGTGGCTTACTCGGGAAGCGAGAACAGATAGGCCGTCAAATTCCTTTTGTCCTCGGCGGAGAATTGATACGGCGGCATGATGGAACCGGGAGAAAGTTTCTGCGGGTTGGCGAAGTGTTCGTCGACCCAGCTTCGCGTCTGGCGCCTGGACAAGCCGTTGAGCGGCGGTCCTACCTTCATGCCCACGCCGTTCACCATGTGGCACGCCGCGCAATGTCCCGTCTGGTACACCACGGCGCCGCGTACCGCGAAGTCTGGCGCGTTGTCGAGCGCGGTTGCATTCTCCGGCGTCAGCTTGAGCAGAAACGCGGCCAGCGAATTCAACTGCGCATCGCCGAGCGCCACCGGTGGCATGGCGCTGCCGGGACGAACGGCTGCGGGCTGCTTGAAGTGTCGAATCATCCAAGCCGCGTCTTTGTGGACTGCGGTGCGCGTCAGGTCCGGCCCCAGCGACGACCCGGCCGAGTGGCAACTGGCGCAGTTTTCGTCGCGGTAATAAGCGATGCCGGCCAGTTCCTCCGGCGAGAGCTCGATCCAATTCGTGGGCGCAGAGTAATCCACCGCCGCTACCGCTTCGCGCGGCGTCGACATGATGGCCGCTGCGGTGAGGCCGCTCCAGCCTATGCCGGCGAGAACCACAAAGGACATTGCCACCGTGCGGCGCGTCACCTTCACCACCTGTCCTCGATCGATAAACGGAACCGCGAGAAGCGCCAGCACCGGGAGGCCCGGCAGTACGGTGCTGCCGACGACTTCAAGCGGCCCCTCGAAGAACTTGAGCATCTGAAACAGAAACAGGAAATACCATTCGGGGCGCGGGATGTAGGTTGTATCCGTCGGATCCGCCAGTTGCTCCAATGGCACCCTTGCCGCCACCGCCATGGTAAAGAGAATGGCGAACGCGATGAAAATGGCGGCCGTATCCTTGAATACCTGCCCCGGGTAAAACGGCTTTTGGGGCAATAACTCATCGCCCGGCTGCGGCGTCACGCCGTGTCGGCGCACCAGATACACATGAGCGAGGATGAGCAGCATGGTCGCCGGCGGCAGCAGCAGCACGTGCACGGAATAGAACCGCGCGAATGTCACCACGCCGACGCCGTTCGCCGCGCCCAGCAGCCGCGTGAGGTGGGGCCCGGCTAGTGGAACCGAAGCCGCGATCTTGGTCGTCACCACCGTGCCCCAGTAGGCCCGGTTGTCCCACGGCAGTAAATAGCCGGTAAGCCCATAAGCCAGCGTGAGCAGCAACAGGGTTACACCCAGCAGCCAGGTGGTCTCACGCGGCTTCTTATAGGCGCCGAAAACAAACACCTGCACCATATGGAGCGCCACCACCGCGATCATCATGCTAGCGCCCCAGTGGTGCAGTCCGCGAATGAGGCGCCCGCCGGTGACCTCGGTCAGGATATAGCGCAGGCTGTTGTAGGCTTCGCCCGGCGTGGGCGCGTAGTTGAACGCCAGCAGGATGCCGGTGAATGCCTGGGTGAGAAAGAGAAACATCGCGACGCTGCCGAACACCTGGTGCCAGCCGCCCGATGCCGGAATCTTCTCGTCCAGAAAGTGCGTGATCGCACCCGGCAGGCCGGTTCGGTCTTCGAGCCACGCGACCAGACTCTCCACCTGCCGCTTCATGCCTGCCTCTCGCTCGATATTCGCAGGCGCCCCAGCATCAGCTTGCCGTCTTCCACCTTGGTTTCGTACCGGTCGAGCGGGCGCGGCGCTGGCCCGGAGATTACGCTGCCGTCTATCCGAAAGAGCGACGAGTGGCAGGGGCACACGAACTCCTGCCGTCCGTCATCCCAGTGGTACGCGCAGCCCAGGTGAGTACACTGCGGCCCGAACGCCGTCACGCCGCCGTCGGCTCGTTTCACCACCCACGCAGTGTCTTTCTCGCTGACCACTTTCCACGCGTCGGCGCGAATGCGTCGAAACGCCACCTCGATTGGCGCGCCGGCCGAGAATTTGTCCAGCTCGCCGATCTCGATCCATGCGCCCTGTTGCCGCGATTTCGGCGGCGCCAGCAGATACGCGAGCGCGGGCAACCCCAAACCGGCCCCTATCACCGCGCCCAGACCGAGAATTACTGCCTCGAAGAAACTGCGCCGGGAACTGCCGGCCGGAGTGGCCGCTGGATCTGATCCGAGTCGTTCCATTGTGCCAGGTCCCCTCAAATGTGGATTTCCTCTCATCATAATCCGGCAGGCCCAAGGAAGTGTTGAGTATTTGCGGCCCTTGTGTAACTTCGGTGTAAGAAGGGAAAAACAGCTTCACGAGGATCCCTCAGTGCGCGGATTTGCGATCGGTGCGCATGATGACTCCTGAACTCTCTACAAGTACCGCTGAATGCGGTCGCGAAAGCGCGTGTAGATCCAGGAGACGCCGACCAGAATCACGCCTAATACGAAGAACGACAAGATTCGGTACAGCGTTTCGAGCTCGCGCAAATCGTAGAAGAACAGTTTTCCGATACAAACCAGGAAGAGCGCCAGGCCAGACAGGCGCAGCGTACGGTCCCGCAGCGGAAAGCCGGCTGCAAGCAGTGCGGCGCCTTCGATTCCCCAGGCTACGGTCAACATGCTGCCGGAGACCTCTTGATATAGAAAGGCTGTCGCAAGGCTGGTGGCGAGCAGCGAGTAGAGCAGGCGCGCGCCCGGCTCAGGCGCGCTCTTCTCCTGCGTCTGCGGGAGGAAGAGTTGGGTGACGAACAGGCAGCCGATCACCAGAACTCCCGCCGCGATCCGTTGGTCAGCGCTGGCGAAGATTCCGTCAGGGTACAACTCGAGGGCCAGAGCTCTCCAGAACGTGACTGCGGCGAGAGCATAGCTCTGGAACCGGAGGTCAGGCAACTCGCGGAAGCGGCCCCCCACGAGCAGGAGAACGGTCAGAAATGCCCAACCGATCTCGATGAACGGCGGCCGCAGTTCCAGATACAGCAGTGTTGTCATGAGAGCCGCCGCGGTGTACAGGTATGGGCGGTTCAAAAGGCGCTCCCATTCCCGCAGCCGCTCCATCCAGCGGCCCTGCCGCCACCACTCGAAATAATGAGAGGCGATCACGACGCTCACGTTCAATAGCCGATGGGAAATGCCGTAGGAGTAGCCAGCGGGTTCGAGGTTGGCGAAAAATAGCCGGCCGAAAGCGGCGGCGGCAGCCAGGTGGCCCTGCAATCGCACGCCGGGGAGGTCTGCGCGCAGGCCGACTTCCATCAACAGTAGCGCGAACAAGGCCCAGGCTGGAGCAACCACCACTGGGTTCAGCAGCGCCCACAGCTCAACCAACGCGAAGAGCGAGCCACAGGTGGAGGCGATGTTGACGGCGCCGCGCGATTCTCGCTGCGGTGCCTGGTCTGGCTTTGCCGCGAAGAAGCGCGCGGCGAAAGCGTACGCCAGCAAAGCCGTGCAGCCGATTGCGATGCGTTCGTCGGCTCGGCCGATGGCGTGGAACGGCAGCACGGTAAAGTACAGCACGCGTGCGGCTCCCAGCGCGGCGAGAACATGGGCGTGCGTCCGCAGGTCCGAAGGCCAGCGGCGCAAACCCAAATCGAGCGCTAGAATTCCCAGTGCCATCCAGGCCGGACCCAGGTATATCGCCGGCACCAATCTCCAGAGCAGAGCAGCCGAGGCCGCGCTGGCGACGGCGCTCGCAATCGCTTGCAGCGCCTGTCGCTCCGTTTCGGTAAAGCGGTCCGCGGCAGAGCGCAACGCACATAGCGCCGCGCCGTAGCCAGCCGCCGCCGCGACGGCGAGCGGAAGCCAGGGGTGCGCCCACGGCGCCGCCGTTCCTGCCGAGACTTCGATCTGGTGCAGCCATACGGCGCCGAGGGCAAGCACACCTGCAAGATAGCCTTGCATTCTGAAATCGAACAAACGGAACTGCCAGCCGAAGATAAACAGGAGAGCGCCGAATCCCAGCCAGGCTATTCCAAGGTGGCGCAACGAAATCTCGAACCCGATCGCCAGTGCCACCAGGGCGGATGCGGCGAATCCATAGCTCCTGCCGGACTTTCGCAGGCCGCGGTTGACATAGAACACCAGCGCGGCCAGCAACGCGGTAGGCGTCCAATCCTGCAGCGTGCGGCCGGCGAAATTGACGAAGCCGGCGTCGGGAATATCGGTGAAGAGGAGTTTCAGCCCGAGCCCCGCGAACAGCGTGCCGGCGAGACGGCGCGGGTAGCCCTGACGGAAAATCAGTCCGGCCAGAAACAACGCTTGGCCTTCGGCCAACAGCACGGTGTTCGCCGTCTGGCCGTGGAGTTTCAGCACCGCCGCCAGAACGGAGCATAGCGCGGCCAGTGTGATGGGGCCTTCGTAGCCGCCCGCGAAAATGCGTTCCTCCGTGGTGGTCTCGGCCGGAAATGTCGCCGGTGGGCGCAGAACGGCGCGCAGGATGGTATCGGCAAGATATGCGGCCGCGATGCCTGAGGCGAGAAGATAGATTTGCGCCGGATCCGCAGCGGACCATTTCGCATACGAGAGCCCGGCAAATCCGATCGCGTTGAGCGGCAGGATAGCCTGCTCCGCGGGATGGTTCGAACGGCGGCCTGCCCGCAGCAGGTCATAAGCCTCGAACAGGAGCCAATAGGCGGCAAACACGGTCTGCGCGGACCAGAGCGGCGCTCCATTGTCGCCCCGCGATGCGCAGGTTGCATAGGTGGCAATCAGGCCAAACAGGACCATGCCCGACCACGAGAACTGGTAGGCGATTATCAGCAGTGAGCCGGCCAACGGAACCAGCGCAATCACCGAAAGCGTGGTCACCGGTGTAATGGCCAGGGTTGCGAAGGCCATGAAATAGGCGAGACCGGTGAGCGCCTGGACGCGGTATCGCAACGAGTGGGCCACCATGCCGGCCGCCACCGCCAGCAGCAGAAAGCCGCCCAGCAGCGGATTGTGAATGACCTTCGCCGCGTCCACGGCTTGCATGGCATAGGTGGTGAAATACAAGCCAGCCCATCCGCCGCCGAGAAGACCGCGCGCGAAGATGACGTAAGGCGCGCGCCGTTCCAAAACCACGCCGCCGACGAGCAGCGCGAAGCTGACCGCCAGGCCGATGGCGGAGCGACCCGCTGGCCCCATTTGCGTGAAGGAGTAGCCGAGAAAGAGCGCGATGGCGATTACCAGGACGAAAATGCCCAGCTTGTTGAGCCAGTTCCCGCCGACCACGGCTTCCCACTCCTCGCTGCTTCGGCTTGGGCGCGCGGGCTCCGGCTCGGCGAACCGTGGCACGGCGGCGAACGGCGGAGGAGGCACAGTCGCGGGCGGAGTAGCAGGTGCGGGGGGCTGTGGAGGTTCGAGGGACTGTACGGCCGGCTCGGGCGCAAACGCCACAGGGAGGGGCGGCGGTGGAGCGGTTACGGGGATGGGCACGGGCTCCGCCTTCGGAGGGGAAGCGGGCTCAGGTTCCGTCGCCGGCGCTGAGACGGGCGCCGGCACGGGCTCAGCCTTAGGCGGCGCTTCCTGCACAGCGGCGGTGTTTGCGACTTTCATCCCGTCGACTATACCCTCCAGTCGGTAGACTCTTCGGCGCAACTCGGCCAGTTCGCTGGGCCTCACCTGATTGGCCGATACCAACGCGAGCTGGCCCTCCAGTGCGGTAAAGCGCTGCGAGATAATCCGCCAGCGCACCAGCAGGATCACCGGCGTTGCCAGTACCGCCAGCACAATTACCAACACAAGGAATTCCATTTACGATTCCTCCCTTTCCGACTGTGGGACCGCTGTTTCGTTCTTTCGTGAGCCTTCCATCAGACGGACTGCCTGCGCCTTGATGGCGCGCAGGTCGAGCTTGCCGGTGCCGAGTAGCGGCAGGTTCGTCACCTGGAAGATGTCATCGCACTTAGGAATCCACAGTGCGGACAGGCCGGCTAGCGAGAGGCGCCGCCAAAGCTCGCGCGGCGCGATGCGGCCGTCCGTATAAAGAAGGACCAGGCGCTCGCCGCGACGCTGGTCGGGCACAGCGGTCACTACGCACGCAGGGCCACCGAGAATGTCCGCTACGACATCTTCGATTCTGAGATGGGGTATCATTTCACCACCGATCTTGCTGAATCGCGAAAGCCGGTCCGTGATCCGGATGAATCCCTCATCGTCGACGGAGGCGATATCCCCGGTGACGTACCAGCCATCCCGAACCACCGAACCGGTCAGCTCGGGGTTATCGAGGTAACCCAACATGCGGTTCGCTCCCTTTGCCAGCAGCAGTCCCTCTGTGTTCGGCGGCAGCGTTTCCGCGGTTTGCGGATCCACCACTTTTACCGCGACGCCCGGCAAAGGATGGCCGACGGTACCGGGCTTGGAACCAACCTGCGTGTCGTTACCCGCGCGGAAGTCGGGCGCGTTTACCGAGACAACTGGGGCCATTTCGGTGCAGCCGTAACCCTCCAGCAACTTGACGCCGAACTTTTCCTCGAACTCGCGAGCGGTCTCGGCACGCAGTTTCTCGGCGCCGACCAGCACGAAGCGCAGCGAAGCGAGTTGCTCGCGGGAGCACTTCCTGACGTAGTTGCCGCAGAAGGTCGGCGTGGAAAGCAGGAATGTGCCTTTGTGCTTTTCGATCAGCGCGGCGGTTCCCTTGGCGTCGAGCGGATCGGGGTGGTAGACCGCGCCGCAGCCGCTCACCAGCGGGAACCAGATGGTCACGGTAAAACCGAAAGAATGGAAAAAAGGCAGCGTGCCGACAATGCGGTCGTCGCCATTGATCCAGAAGACCTGGGCGATAGCCTCGATATCGGAAATCAGGTTGTAGTGCGATAGCATCACACCTTTGGGAACGCCTGTGCTGCCGCTCGAGAAGACCACGGTGGCGAGCGAATCCGGTGTCTGCCGCTGCCGCGAGTAGCGCCGCAGAAGGAGGAACTGCGGCATCAGGCGCGCGCGCAACCACGCGGCTGCCTTGCCGGGTGTAGTCGACGAAGCCAGGATGTCTTCTATATAGACGGTGCCCTCCGCGGCCTCCAGCCTGGCTTTGGCGAGAAACGTCCGCGAAGTGATCGTGGTTTGGATCCGGCACTGTTCGGCCACTGCGGCCATGCCCTGACGGCCAGCGGTGAAGTTGAGGTTGACGGGTTTCTTCGCAGCCATGGTGAGGCCGACGTTGACCAGCGCGCCGGCTACGGACGTCGGCAGTAGAACGCCTACCATTTCGTCAGCGGGGCGATGCCGGCGAAGCCAATCCGCAATCAGCAGGCTGCCAGTCAGTGCCCGGCCGTAAGTCGCCTCGCGCCCCATCGAATCCGCCATGGCGAATTTCGACCAGTTCTTCCGCGCGGAACGAATGAAACACGCGGATAGCAGGTCGCGCCGCGACTTGCGTGCTTCGATAGCATCGCTGCCCAATTCCAAAATGGCCTGACGGACCTCCTGCGCAGTGGCCGAAGATGGCAGCGGGCTGCCGAAAGAGACCGTAACCGGGTACGGGATGCGCTTTGGCCATTTCCAGAAAAACTTGCCGCGCTCGAAACTGAAGATGCTGCCCCACAGGCGATCGAGATGAACCGGAATGATGGGCACGTCGGTGCCGGCCACGATTGTATGCAGGCCGCTTTTGAATGGCAGCAGATTGCCCGTCCGGCTGATGGCGCCCTCGGCGAAGATACAAACCACTTCGCCCGCGGCGAGCTCCTGACGGGCCCGGCGGACGGCCTCCAACGCTTCCCGTGGCGACCGCGTGCCGACCGGAATTGCATTCGTCAGGCGGAAGAACCAGCGCAGCGCCTTCATCTCGTAGAATGGCCGCCAGACCAGGAAGCGGATGAAGCGCTGCACCGAGGCGCCGATCAGGAAGCCATCCACATGCGACATGTGGTTGGCCACCAGCAGCGCGGGCCCACGGAATGGGACGTTCTCCGGGTTGACAATGCGGATTCGGAAGATGGTGTGGGTCGCCATCCAGAGCACGAATCGAATCAGGAAATCCGGGACCACGGTCACGATGTACGCAGTGGCGCCCACCGTGGCCAGCCCGAAAATCAGTATCAGCTTGTCGGGCGAAACGTGCAGCCGGTCATGCATCAGCCACAGAGTTGCCGAAGCCAGCAGCAGTCCAACCGTGTTGTAGAAGTTATTGGTGGCGATGAGGCGGCCCTTTTCGGTGGCCTCAGCCCGCTGCTGCAGATACGCGTTGAGCGGCACAATGAACAGGCCGCTCGAAGCTCCCAGCAGCGCGAGCATGGCTGCCGACCAGTGGTACGATCCTTTCGACAGATAAAGCAGTACGGAGAAGACCGCCATCAGGATGGATCCGAGCGGCACCAGTCCCAGTTCCACCTTGTCGCCCGACAATCTCCCCGCCAACATGCTGCCCACGCCGATTCCCACCGCCAGGCACGTCACCATCAGACCAATCCGCAGGTCGCTGACGTGCAGAACCTCGCTGCCGAACAGCAGCAGGTCCATTTGAAAGAGCGCGCCCAGAAACCAGAAATACGAGATGGCGAGCACCGTCAGCCACAGTGGGCGGTCGGCCAGTAGGTGCTTAGTCCCGGTGATGACTTCGGAAAACGGGTTCAGGCGAAACCGCGATGTGCCCCCCGCCGGCCGAACGCGCGCAATGCGCAGGCTGGCGGCCAGGCCGACGACGGCTACCGCTACCATGGCCAAGCCCATGTTCCATGGCCGGTGTTTCCAGGTGACGAAAAGGAAAGAGCCGATCGAGGTGCCGAGGACGGTCGCGACGAACGTGCTCATTTCGAGCAGCGCGTTGGCGCGGGAGAGGTCCTCGTCGTCCAGCATTTCCGGCACAATGCCGTACTTAGCCGGGCTAAAAACGGTGGAGTGCAGCGCCATCAGGAACAGCACGCCAAGCATCAACTCGATGCGCGTGGAGAAAAAAGCCGCCAGGCCCAGCAGCATGACCGCGATCTCGAACACCTTTACCGAGATCAGCACCGTGCGCTTGCTGATCGAATCTGCCAGGTGGCCGGAGTAGCCGGAGAACAGGAGAAACGGCACGACGAACACCGCCCCGGCCAGCGAGATGTATTCACTGCCGGATCCCGTGGTTGCCGCCACGTGGACAGCTCGCATCGAAACGACAATCTTATAGACGTTGTCATTGAACGCGCCCAGGAATTGCGTCCAAAGGAACGCCTGGAACCCGCGCCGCTTGAGAAGATTGCCAAAACTGCCCTCGGACATCGTTCGTGCCATTGAATCACCAATCATGCGAAATGAGTAGTACACGCGAACCACCGCTCCGCCGCTACCGTGATTGCAGTGGTTTAGCCGTGTCCCCGATTGACGACACTGCCAGGTCATGTACATTCCATGCTTGTATCTGTACAATGGATGCATATTATGACATTCCTGTCGTCGCCCGAGCGGGCTTTTCTCCGCGCTGCCTCCAACCTGGCGTTTTGTAATCCGTTTCTGCCGGAGCGAATCCTGCATGAACGCGCCGCGCTTGGCGCCGAGTTCGTGGATGACGAACCGGTGTGGAGTTTTTCGGTCGACGAACCGGACCGTCGCCGCTCGAATGTCTGGCGAATTGCCGCCCGTCTGGAGGAATTCTGCCCACGCCTCAGGCAAAAGCTGGCAAACGGTGCCGCGGCCAATCAGCCAGACCTGATCCTGTATGAGGACGTAGTCCTCAACTTGCTTTACCAGCGCTACTATCCGCGCTTTCTCGAAGCCGGGTTTGGCGCCCATCGAGAGGCGGGCTCGGCCCGGTGGCGATTCTACGATCGGTTTCTCGCCGACTGGCGGCATTTTCTCGAAATCGACAACAGGTCGCTTCCCTCTTGTTACGAGCCGGTACACACCTTCGCTTGCTTCCGGCAGATCCAGTGTGCGTTCGAGCGCATTTTTCAGAACATCATCGGCAACTCGGTGCCTGCCGCACGGCTGCGGGCGGCGGTGTGGCAGTCGATCTTCACCCATGATATGCGGCGCTATCGCCGGACGCTTTTCGAACGGATGAGCGAGTTCGCCACTCTCATCACGGGCCCGTCCGGAACCGGCAAAGAGCTCGTCGCACGAGCCATCGCTCAGTCGCGCTATCTCCCGTTCGATGCCCGCCGAGTGACATTTCCCGGCGACGACGAAGCTCCGTTTTTCCCGATCAACATTTCGGCGCTGTCCCCGACCTTAGTCGAATCGGAGCTCTTCGGCCACCGCCGCGGTTCATTTACCGGAGCGGTGGCGGACCGGAAGGGGTGGCTGGAAACCTGTTCGGAGCTGGGATCTGTCTTTTTGGACGAACTAGGGGATCTGGAGCTCGCGATTCAGGTGAAGCTGCTTCGCGTGATTGAGACCCGGACGTTCCATTCGGTGGGCGATACAAGCAGCCGCCGGTTTCAGGGTAAGCTGATCGCGGCGACCAACCGGGACCTTGCCGCCGACATTCGAACGGGCCGGTTTCGCGAAGACCTGTACTATCGTCTCTGCTCCGACCAGATCTCGACGCCCTCGCTTTCGCAACAACTTTCGGACTCGCCGCAGATGCTGCGCGAAGTGGTCGTTCACATGGCCCGCAAAGTCGCCGGGGCCGAGGCGGAAGAGTTGGCGTCCGAGGCGGTGGCCTGGGTGGAACACAATCTAGGGCCGGGTTATTCCTGGCCGGGCAATTATCGCGAGTTGGAACAGTGCGTGAGGAACGTTCTGATCCGCCACGACTATAAGCCGTCCGCCCAGCCCGTTCGTGATCCCGGGGACGAACTGGCTCGCGAGCTTCGTTCCGGCCAACTCACCGCGGAGCAACTGCTGTCTCGCTATTGCGCATACATCTATAACCAGACAGGCAGCTATGAAGAAACCGCCAGGCGACTGCAGCTTGACCGCCGCACGGTAAAAGCCAAGGTCGGTCTCGCCGCGCTGGACGTCGCGCGCCACCACGACGGCTCGGATGGGCAAACGGTGCGCGCCTCCTGACTGGCCAGGAGCGAAGCCCTTGGCTAGTCAGTGCCGCGTGTACCTATCAAATGTAGTGATCACTGGGAGGGCGTTGCCCGCGTCGTCGAAAAACCCTCGAAAACCCAGCGGGCCGATCACTGCTGGTTCCCACCAAAACACGCCTTTCCCAAGGCCATCCGGAGTTTCTTGCACAACGCGATTTACTTCTTCGAGAAACTGCTTTTGTCCGTTGGGCGTTTCCGGAAACGGTCCGGGGCGTTTCGTGTATTCGGCCGGCCTCCAGTTGTAGGCGGCCTCCACGACGATGATGTCCTTGTTGTACTCCAACGCCATGAAGACCATGTTTTCGCGCAGATCGTTCAGGCTGCCTTGCCACCAGGGGTAGTAAGACTGGCCGATGACGTCATAATCGACATGATAGGAATTGAGCTTGTCGAAAAAATACTTGGTTCGAATCTTGTCGCCGCCGCGATCGATGTGAATCATGATCTGAGGGCGGGGCGCATTTCCTGTTCCCGCATCCACGCCCGCAACGCCGGCCTTGACCAGATCCGCGAAGTTGTCCCAATTGTCAGGGAGGCGGCCATCCGGCCAGAGCATGCCATTGGTGATTTCATTGCCGATTTGCACCATGTCTGGAGGCGCGCCCGCCTCGTGGAAGGCGGCTATGGTCTGCTTTGTATATTCGAAAACCGCTCGGACCAGTTGCGTATGAGACATGCCCTCCCAGGCTTTAGGAAGGAATTGCTTGCCCGGATCGGCCCAGGTGTCGGAATAGTGGTAGTCGAGCAGAAAATGGTAGCCCAGTTTCTTAGCGTCTTTGGCGAGCGCAATTGTGTACTGGAGATTGTTGGGCAGATCTGTGGGCGTATGAAAGAGTCGCAAGCGAATCCAGTTGTAGCCATGGTCCTTGAAAAGTTCCAACCCCGGCTTGGCGACGCCCATATCTTTGAAAACCTTGCCGTGGTCCTCGGCCTGCTTTAGAAAAGACAGATCGGCGCCAACCGCATAGTCGGCCGCGCGAAGGGGTGTTACCAGCGGCAAAAGCAGCGTCATTAAGGAACTGATTCTTCGAACTTGTCTCATGGGTTGTCTCACCGCCTCCTCGCGCGGTGTGCTAGTGGACCGGAACGATTTGCCATTGCTGGGTCGTGCTGTTATCTCGCGGTTCTTGAACGGCGAACCCGGCTTGCGCACCAACGCCGCCGTTCATGTCCAACACCAAACCGCTCACACGGTTGACAAAACAGAAGTAACCGTTGCCGGCCGAAACGATGTCCCATTCCAGTTCCTGGCCGCTGCCGGCGGGCGATTGGATGATGACGTTTCCGCTCAAGCTCGATCCCCCAGAGTCATCCAGCACGTTTGCAGCGTCGCCCGCTCCTGGATTGAGACTGGCGATCTGGAAGTAGCCGTCATTATTGCTGGAAATGCGCCACTGTTGGCTCAAGGTTGGATTCCCGTTATCCGCTTCAGCGTCCAGCAGTGCGCCAGCGGCTGTAGAAGCTTGAAAAACGGACAGGATCTGCCCGCTGCCGAGATTGACGAACTCGTAGCTTAATGTTGGATCGAGCTTGCCGCCCAGCGCATCGATGCCTGGAAGAAGCATGGAGTAGTTCGAAGCGGTCACAATTGTCGATCCGGACGCATCCGCATTATCAAAGAGCGTCAGGCCATTCCAGACGTAGATCGCGTTCGGCAGATTATCGTCGTTGATGAATCCGCCGCTCGCATTGGGTATATTCACGCCGGCGGGATCCCAGTACGCCACTCCCATGCCCAGGTTATTCGGCAAGTCCTTTTGCACGGCCTGCAGATCCAGCAGAAATTGACGCTGAAGCGCGCGGCTCGGTGGATCGTACCACGGATCATTTGGCTCAAAGCCATTTTCGTAATGTTCCCCGGTTTCGATATTGAAAATAGGCTTCCCAATGTTCTTGGCGGCGCTAACGAGCACGACTTGCTCGATCGGTTTGTTATTGGGATTCGACGCGGTAGCCTGCGCACTGGTCAAGGGACCATGATAAATAGGGTAGTAACTCTGGCAGATGGCATCATAGGGAATACCAAACTCATTCGCGAGTGTGAAAAACTGCGTGAGATCCCAGGCCGGTGTGATGTGAATGCAGGTCAGCGGGGGCGGAATCGCGGGGCCAATCGAGGTGTCCGCCGCCGCCTCCTGGACCGCCTGAATGGCTGCCATCTGCAAGCTGGCAAAGCCGCCAAAATCCGCTCCCGTCGGGCTGCCGAGTGAGCCGAGAAAGCCGGTATCGACTTCATTGCCGATGGACACCAAGTCCGGCATGGTTCCTGCCTGCCGATACGACAGGATTTCGGCTTTCACATACGCAGAGAGGTCCGACTGCAAATCCGCAAGGTGCGTGTCGTTGGCCCACGCCGCCGGGACACTGAAAGAGCTGCCGCCGTCGAACAGCAGGGTCAGTTCGACACTCATGCCGAGATCCTTCGCGCGCTTCGCAAGGTCCAAATCCTGTGCCTCTGTTTCCGCGTAGCAGGCGTTACCGCTGCATTGTGGTTGCGACGCGTTGGCATAGGGCGGCACCGAGGTAGGCCTCAAGCGCACCATGTTGATGCCGTGGTTCTTGAAAATCTCGAGCACATCCTGTTGCTGGCCAACATCCTGCCACCAAGACAAGCCAATCGCCGCACGGGCAGCCTCCTGCTTTTCCAGCAATGCATTGTCCACGCCACGGAAGAATGCGGGACGCAGCAGCCACTGCTGGCTCTGAGTTGCACCGCCCAACGGCAGCCTGTGGTGAGCGTCACTGGGCGTCCAAAGCGGGGACCGGCAACGAGAATCCGCAGCGACGAGTGGTTTGTTCTCAGGGGCATCCGGGTGCGAGAATTCGTCGCCCATATTCGAACTGCCCTGACGGCCACCCTTGCGGCAAACCGATAGCGCAGTTTGTTCCAACGACGTTCCTGCCGACACGGCACCCTGAGACAAATCGATCAAGAGACCCGTGCTCCGGTTTGCGATCGTGTAGTAACCATTGCTTGTTGCGGTGAGAGCCCACTGCTCGGTGGCGGCGGTGGTGCAAGGATTCTGCACCACATAGGTCACCGCGGAGCTGGCGGCGCTATCGAAGCAAAGGCCATTGAGAATACTGCTGATCCGCCAAAACCCTCCGGGAAGCCTGCTGAAGGCCCATCTCTGGCTGAGGTCTGTGAAACTCCGCTGTTGTTGAATGATATGGTCGCCGGCGGCGGTGGAATTATTGTTAAGATCGGCCTGCAGGCCGCTGAGCTGATTCACAACGTAGTAGACCTCCCCGTTGAGCGGAGTGGTATCGATGGGCTCCGGCGGTTGCTGGCTCGGCGACGCACTTCTGCCCACCGTTGCGGTCACGTTGCTTTGCGTTTCCGTGGCCACGACATTCATCGCAAAGCCGGTAGCCGCCAACGCGGGCCAGCGGCCGGCCATCATAATGATCCAGCAGAAGAGAAGAGGCGGGGAGAAAACCGCTGGGCTCTCATGGCTCCGCATCGGGGATCTGATCCTTTTGCCCTGGGGGCTTCTTGTTCATCTGCCAGTACAACTCACCGAGGCGCTCTTTGGCTTGCTTGATCTCCCGAAACAGGTGCAGTTCCTTTTCGGCTTCGTCTTTCAGTTGAAGGCGCTTGCAAACCGACGCCAGTCGATAGTGGGCTTCGCCGTTGAGTGGATCCGATTGGATGGCCATACGCAAATACTTCGCGGCCTCTTGGGGCTTCCCCATTGTTTCCAGCACGCGGCCAAGGCCGATTTGTGCTTCCGTATCTCCTGGATTTAGGGCAAAAGCGCGGCTGTAGTGAGCGTAGGCGCCATCCAGATCGGAGCGCCGTGAAGCAATCTTCCCATACTCGCATTCCGTCCTAGCATTGTCGCCGTCGACCTTCACCGCAGTTTGCAGTTCCCGTTCAGCCGCGGCTTCCGCTTGCGCGTCGCCCGGCGCCGACTCCAGGATGGCCTCGGCCAACTCGTAATGAACTCCAGGCAAATGTGGGTTGATCTCCAGCGCCTTCCTGAAGTGCTCCGTGGCGCCCTTCAGGTCCCCAGCATTGATCAGTCGCTCCGCAATCACTTGCTGCATTCGGGCTGAACCTGGCGCGAGGATTGCCAGCTTGTTCAGCGTGTCGTCGGCCAGATCGGAATAAACCCGCTGCGCCATGTACAGGATTTCAATATCGTCAGGGTCGAGATCTACAAGCGACCGCATCACAGAAGCGGCATGATCGAGGTTGCCCTGCTGGTAGTAGAGATTAGCCAATTCCAATCCCGTCTGGATCCGCAGGTTCTTGTCTTTCAATCCGGGAAATGATTTCTCCAGCAGCGCCTGTGCCGATCGATCTCCCAATCTTCTCTCAGAGATGCCCAGAAGGGCTTGCGTTTTCTCTAAAGACGGGTCAATTGCGAGGGCCTTGCGCAGATATTGTGAAGCATTTTGATAGTCGCGCTGAAAGAACGCAATAACGCCTAAGTTTGCGTACGCATCGGCGTTCCTGGGATCGAGCGCCAGAACCGCATCGAACTCCTTAACCGCGGAGTTCGGATCGTTCGCCCTGAGGTACTCGGCCGCCTTCCGAAGGTGATCGTGAATCCCCTCCGCGCGGGAAGCGCCGGTCTGTGCGGCCATGATGGGGAGCGCGCCCGCGAGAAGCGCTATAACCAAAACCAGCGGCCTGCAGCATTCGCTTTCAACCCGATTCCCGGTCCCACCCGGAAAGACGCCAAAGCGAACCGCGGATTCGTGGGGCTTGCTGGGTTGGGGCTCTTTCATGACGATTGCGCTCTCTCCATACATATCACAGCATCCCAACCGGAGCGGTAGACAGTCGCCACTGTGAGGAACATCCCACGAAATCCACTGCGTCGCCAAACTGCAAAAAAATTGCGGAGTGCGGAAGAAACGCTGCTTCCGCACTCCGCAGGGACGGGTTAGTCAAACTCCGGCGGCGAACTCAGAATGTAAAGTGACCGCCCACTTGTATGATGCGCTGGCCGCCTTCGGGGCCGGTGATTACGCCAGCGGTGCTATCGGCCAATACGCCATTGGCGTAGCCGACGTTCGCATCCGGGTTGGCGTAATTAACATGATTGAACACGTTATACATGTCAGCTCTGATTTCGAGTTTCATCCCCTCGTAGTGAAGGGTAAAGGTCTTTCCGACGCTGAAATCAGCGTTGAAGAAACCCGGCCCAATCAGAGTCATGCGTCCGGAGTCGCCAAAGGTTCCAGGCGCCGGGTTGATGTAGGCTGCGGGGTTGAACCACTCCTTGATTGTAGGATTTGATATTTTCGGGTTGCCAATCAGCTCGGGATACAGGTTAGCGCCGCCGCCAGCGCCGAAGAACGAATCGAGCCCGGGGTCAACGCCCTCGGCAACGGAACTCTGGATCACCGGCGTGAACGGAACCCCGCCGTGCCACTGGAAAATACTCGAGACACGCCAGCCACCCGCGATCTGGTCGGCCACCCCGTGAAGGCCAAACTGGCGTCCTTTGCCAAACGGCAGTTCGTAGACGATCTGACCGACCAGGAAATTCGTCATATTGAAGTCAGATAGACCGTAATTGGCGCCAGGGGCGTATGCGTTCTGGTAGATATCGATGGTCGATCCGTGACCGTTTCCGGTGCCGGTATCGAGTGATTTCGACCAGGTGTAATTAACCTGGAAGTTCACGCCATGCGACATGTTCTTTTGAAGACGCAGTTGCAGTGCGTTGTAATTCGACCATCCAGTGTAGTTCTGAGCTTGAATGTAGTTGAATACGGGGTTTGGGTTCCCGCAGTTATAGCCGGTGCACCCTAACGCGGTTACAGGAGCCTGGTTGATATCGGTTGCAAAGTCCAGATTGGTGCCGCGGGTGTTGACATAGCTCGCGTCCACCAGGATGCCACCTACGAACTGGTGCTGAACACTGACGAGAAGCTGCTGCACATAGTCAGTCGGCATATTCCGCGGGTAGTACTCCACGCCGCTAAAGTTGCTGATGGTGGGCGAGAGAGTTTGGAGCGTAGGATAGACGACCGTTCCGGGCGGCGGTCCCACTGCCAGTTTGAACGCATAGCTCCCGTTGACGTACCCTCCATTGCCTGAGTTATGGGGATTGAAGCCGAGGCCCAGCGCGCCATCGGTATAGTTTTCGGCATCGCGTGGCGCGTCGAAAATACCGTAGCTCGCCCGGACGGACCAGTTCTCGCGGGGTGACCAGGCGATGCCAACGCGAGGCGCGAATTCCTTATAGTCGCCGTTCTGGATGGTCGACATATTGCTAATCGACCCTCCATACTGCGTGTCGCTCTGCCCGCCAAAGAGGATGGCCCCTTTGTAAGCTCCGCCATCTGCGGAATTGGGCAGAACTGGGTCGTAATTGCCGAACAGGTTGTGGTTCACTCCCCAACCGGACTGCATCTGCCAACGGAGGCCCAGGTTCAGCGTCAGGTGCGATGAGACCTTGAAGTCGTCGCTGGCGAACAATGCCGAATTCCACATGTGTGCGCTGGTTGCATCGGAATCGTAGACGTACCATCCATAAACGTCACCAGCGAGAAAGTCGGCGTACGGGATTCCGGTGACGCCTCCGTTGAATTCGAAATTGCCCGAGCTGATATCTCCCCAGTTCGTATAGTTCTGGTAATCCTTGTCGTACTCGCCGCCAACCTTGATCGTGTGCCTGCCGCGAACCAGCGTAACCACATCGGAGACATTGTACACACCTTCGCCCAGAACCGCATCGATGTTACCGTTTTCCCCGCATCCGGAGCCCAAAGCTATGCATCCAGCGCCCGCTCCGGTGTCAATGGTAAATTTGGGGAACACGTTCGCCGGAGAATTCGTGCCATAGGCCGGCTCAAGGCCAAGCGTCGTTGGGTCGTTTTTATTAAGGGAGGGCGGCCGGTACACATCCAGCTCGCGGCTTGCGCCCAACCGAAACTCGTTCAGCAGAGTCGGGCGGATCGTATCGACATCTGTGATTTGGGCGGTCAGATCGTCGGTTTTCCCTTGGGAATACGACGTAGCGTCATTAGGATACAAAGGATCCGGTGGGACATAAGACGACACAGTGGGGAAATAGTTGAAACTGAACGAGAGCTTTTGGCTGTCGGAAATATTGTAATCGGCCTTACCTGTATACCAACTGTCCGTGTTCGGACTGGTACCGTTGAACACGAAATTGTTGATCAGGGGGCAGGTTTGTGGAGTGCCAGCCGATGGATTCACTGGACCGGGGCATCCCGATACCCAGCCCGGAGCGCTTGACGTGGGGAAATAGCTCTGAAGCTTCAATGCCACGGGATCGTAAGTTCCCAACAGTGTGCCGCCAGGGCCAAAGGCCGAGCCTGTGGAACCTCGAATTCCGTAAAAGTTCCCCGCTTGCATGGCGGCGGTCGGATAAGTATAGAGTCCGGAGGTTGGCGTGGACGAAGGGTTGCGCTGGTAGTTGAAGAAGAAAAACAGCTTGTTTTTTATGATCGGCCCGCCCACGCTGCCGCCGTACTCGTTCCAGTGCTCCACGGACTTCGGCCCCGTGTGATTGTAGAATCCTCTGGCGTTGAAATCGGTGTTTTGATCGAATTCATACGCGCTGCCGTGCCAATGGTTTGTCCCGCTCTTTGTGATCACGTTAATGGATGTGAGACCATTGCCATACTCCGCGGGTGCATTGCCTGAATTGATGCTTACCTCGGCCATGGAGTCAATCGGCAGGTAGTAATTGCTGCTGTTGAAATCTCGCGGAGCGGTGGCCGCCGACCCATCGGAAAGGAAGTTTATATTGTATCCCTGCGTGCCGTTGACTCCGACCGCCTGGCCGACGGCTTCCCCTGCTCCTCCTCCGGTATTCACGCCGGGAATAAGCTGAGTCAACTCCGCACGCCAGTCGGTGCCAACGATAGGCGCCGTTTCAATCGCCTGGGTAGAAAGATCCACGTGCTGCTCGGTCGTTTCCGTTTCGACCAGCGGCGGCGCCGCGTTCACCACAACTTCCTGAGTCGAGGTGCCGAGTTGGAGCGTGGCACTTATTTCCAGGGTTTGGATCTGGAGAACAATACCCTCGCGGACGAAGTCGCGAAAACCTTGCTTTGAGAATGTGATTGTGTAGTTGCCCGGCGCTAGGAACGGAACGTCGTACAGGCCGGACTGGTTCGTCGTCGTTGGAGTGACGACTCCGGTCTGCACATTCTTGATAGAGACTGCTGCTCCCGGAACAAAGGCTCCCAATGGATCCATCACAGAGCCTTTGATTTCGCCCGTGTTCGCGTTTTGCGCCCTGACGAGAGGCGCGGTCAAGATCGCCGCCGCCAGCAAAAGTCTGACACTGTACCAACGAATCAATTTAGAATCAATCACTTGAGCCTCCTGAAAACTGAGAATCCCAGTCGCGCGCACGCCGCGCTCGGGTACCCGAGAATCCACCTAGACCAACCGAGTCGATTCTACGACCTATTTCCCAGCGAGGAAATCCGTCTAAAGTAGGATTGCCGATAGCTTGCATCGGACTCTGGTGCGCAACGGTAAGCCGTCGGGGTTTGCAATGGATCGTTCTCCGCCCGCCCTTGTGGCGGAGGCGGAAATTTCCGCTGGGCGACTCGCTCATTTGCCCAACTCGGCAGTGGCCTGATATTCCGGGGCCACTTCAACCCCTTGCAGTTCAACAATTTGGCCGGATGGGGGAAAGTGGATATTCTCTCGGCCAGGCAAGTAGATCGGCGCGTCCTTTCGCAGCGGAAGGATTTGCAGTTGCAGGGTTTGATCCGTGTCCGGAGTCGAAAGCCGGCGCAACGCGAATTCGAAAGGCGTGCCTTTATAGAAGTCATCGGTCGCCAGTTTACCGCCGGCATAGACGCGAGCGATGTCACCGATGTATGTGATCCTCAGAAAGACGCTCCGCACAGAGGGAGAAGTGATCGCTGGAACCCGAATGCTCCACTCGGCGGCTCCTTTGAATGCGTCGGCCTTCGGCGCCTCGGCCACTTCCTTGCCCATGCGAACTGGTGGGCGAACATCTGCATCGCAGAGTTTTTCGACCCTTGCTCCTACCTCTTCTGGCTTTACGTGGGTCTGGTATTGCACGAAAAGACCTTGAGAACCGGAGGCAGTGAATCGCGTCGGCGTGGCATCGGGCCTCGGGAGAATCTCGAACGCTAACTGGCCGGGGTCGATGGTGCTGAGATGGACGGCGTTGGAGGTGAAATAGAGGTTAGCGGCCGACAACAACAACCGCTCGTGGCCAGCCAGGTTGGCTTTCCACACATCGCGCGCCATTTCTCGAGACAGCAGGATGATCTGGATTTCCCGATCCCCAGCCTTCCGGATGCGTATGGCGGTCTGCTTTCCTGGTTCGATCCGGTTCACAATGATGTGATGATTCTCACGTTCGATTTGGGCCTGCGGAGCTTCAATAATCTCATCCGGCGCCGAGTCGAAGGCAAACTCCGCTGGCAGGCCCGGCCAGGCAAAGAACACATACGTATTGAGCTCTCCCAAGCGGCAGAGGAGTTGCGCGGTGGAATACTGGAGCACGGTTCCGCCCAGCTTGAGATTCACAGGCCACATGACATAGGCGCCGCTGGGAATTTCCGTCGTATGCCGCGGCACCTTCATTTCGCCTGCCGCTGTTTTCAAACGCACCTGGAAATTCTTTCGTGCGGGAAGCGGATAGTTCCTCTGGTAGTTATTTATGAATAAGAAACCACGATCTCCCTCGAAACGCGCTGCCACACGCGGAGTCGCGGTATCGCTCTTGCCCGCAGGCATTCGGTCCGGAAAATACGCAGTCATCGTCGCCAGGTTGGAACCGAAATCGTGCAGAAACAGGTGAAGTATCTTCAAGTCCCGGAACGAGGGATTCATCTGGCCAAACTCACCCAGAGGAGCCTGGTAGTCGTAGGACCTGACCGGTAGATCGTTGGGGTAGCCCGTGTCCTGGGACTCCTGCAGAGTTGTGAGCTTGCCGTCTGGATTGGTTCCTCCATGGAACATGTAATAGCCACACAACGTCACGCCCGAACCCAATTTCACGAAAACCGTAGCGGCAATGTCATCCCCAGTGAGCACAGGTCGCCGGTGATAAGACGGCTCCATGCCACCGCCCATCTCCGCCGTCAGGAAGGGATAAGAGGCCAAACGGGCGTCAATATCGGGGCGCAGGGAACGCAGATCGTCACCCACATTTTCGTCGCATCGGATGGAAGTGAAGAAGTAATTCGCGTTGGGCGGCAGTTCCTGCACACTTCGGCTCCAAAAAGCGTCCGCATATCCGCCGAACACGGGCAAGAACTGGCGCTGCGGAACCACTGCGGCATCCCAGCCGGTAACGGTATAAAAAGGCGCGTCGAGACCTGCTTCACGGGCTATTTGGAGGAGCATCAGCAAGTGCCCGGACCCCTTGCCTGGTCCACGCTCGTGATATTCGTTTTCGATTTGAACACCGATGATTGGGCCACCATCTTTCCAGGACAACCCCTTCGTCTGCCGGCCAATTTGTTCGTAGAAGCGGCGAACATATCGAAGATAAACCGGGTCGCTTTGCCGGGTGGGGCATTTCTGAATCAACCAATCGGGAAAGCCGCCATTGCGTACCTCACCGTGCGCCCAGGGCCCAACCCGGATCCAGACGTACATTCCATGTTTTGCGCAAAGTTGGATAAACCGGCGGAGGTCCCGTTGAGCCGTCCAGTCAAACTGACCTTCCGTTTCCTCATGGTATATCCAGAAGATATAGGTAGATACAATCTGCACACCGCCGGCTTTCATCTTCAGGATTTCTTCTTCCCAGCCGCTTTCGCGGTAGCGTGCGTAATGGAACTCGCCCATTACGGGAAACCAAGGGGCCCCATCCTTAAGCAAATAGCGGCTGTTCGCCGAAAGTATGTGTCCGTCAGGTGCTCGGCCTCCAACCGCAAATGGAAGAGGTTCCGGCGCAGCAGCAGGCCGGCTCACGTCGATCAGTAAGGAATGGTTTTTAGCCGCATCAATTCCTTCGGATGAGGCAGAAAACAAGACGCCAATGCCAGCCAGAAGAGCAAACGTCAGTCGAATTCCAAGGTTGTCTATCATCACCAATGTCCCGATACTCAGCCTTGAGCATACGAATATACATGCAGAGGGAATCCTTGAAATCCAACTAAGGTCGTATATCCGGCCTGGAACCGCATGCTTGCGTCGGACGGCGGGCGCGGGCCGCTGCGGACATAGGGCGGCTTTGTGCTGAGCCTACAGGTGCTCTAATCCTCGCTGCAAAGCAACGATGACGGCTTGCGTGCGGTCATTGACCTCCAACCGCAGCAGGATCACGCTCACATGGCATTTCACCGTGGCTTCTGTAATGCCGAGTGCGCTGGCAATCTCCTTATTGCTCTTCCCGCGCGCCATCAGAGAAAGGACTTCACGCTCTCGCGGAGTCAGCTCCGAGTTCGGAGTGCGATCGGCCAGGCTGCGCATGATCGGCGGGGGCAGAAATCTGGATCCCGAATGCACTCGGCGCAAAGCATCTACGAGGGTCTCGTGCGACATGCCCTTGATCAGATAGCCCAACGCGCCCGCCGCCAGTGCTTGATGAATGTCCTCATCGCCTTCATAGGTGGTCAGCACAACACACTTTGCCTGAGGATCCTCCTGCCGGATGGCGCGGATCGCCTCCATTCCACTCATTCCCGGCAGCCGCAGATCCATCAACGTGACGTCGGGATGATGCTTCTTGAACATCATCACGGCTTCCTCTCCCGAGCCAGCCTGTGCGCAAACCCACATGTCGGATCGAGCGCCGATGATGGCAGCGATACCCAAACGCATAATGGAATGATCGTCAACAACAAGAACGCCGATTTTTTGACCCTGGTTCATGTCTTGGCACCCACGGGGTGTTTCCCGGTGCTCACAGGACGCACCGGGACTTCCATTAAAAGTGCAGTTCCATCTCCCGGCGAAGTCTTAACCTCGAAGCGGCCGCCCACGCCTTCAACCCGCTCCCGCATCCCGACCAAGCCGAAATGCCCGGGACGCGTGGTGAAGGCTTCCTCGGAATCGAAGCCACGGCCATCGTCGACCACTCGCAATCGCACACTCCCGGCTGCGAAATGAACACCCACGCGCACAGCTTGCGGCTGAGCGTGGCGCACTGCGTTAGAAACAGCCTCGCGCGCAACCATGAGGACGACATGAGCCACTGTATCATCAAGCGCTACCGGTCTGCCGGAAGCTTCAAATTCCACTGACACATGGGACACTTGGCTCATCTGTTTGGTCATTTGATCGAGCAAAGGGCAAAGCCCGGGAGGAGTGGTCCCTTTCTGACGAAGGTCCCAGACCGCCCGCCGCGCCTCATTAATTGTCTCGCGGACCTGGTCCCGAGCCGAATCGAGCAGCGCGCGGCCAGGGCCGGACTCGTCCAGATCGAGTGAAACTACCGCCTCGAGCAGAGCCGAAGTGCTGGCGCAACCCTGGATAACCGTGTCGTGAATCTCGCGCGCTATGCGATTTCTTTCTTCGAGCACGGCTTCGAATCGATCATGCACCTGACTCAAGCGAAATCGGTAGGCGCTCCAAACCGCGGCAAGAGTCAGGGTTGCGCACAAAGCCAGAAACCAACCAGTCCGATAGACATGCGGCCGCCAATCGATTCCCAGCCAGGCCTGAGTCGTCTTGTCTGGCATATTCATTTCGAATGCCTGAACCCTGAATCGGTACTCTCCTGGGGGTAAGTTTGTATAGTTGGCCACTCGGCTGTCCAGTGGCTCTGTCCAGTCGCGATCGAAACCTTCGAGCATGTAACGGAATCGGATGCGTTCCTGCGATCGCAGGCGTATGGCGCTGTAGCCGATCTGGAGTTTGCCTTCGCCAGGCGGGACCAGGAGCCGGCCGGTAACCGGCATCTCGCGGCCGTCCACGAGCACCTGCTCGATGACCACCTGCGGCAGATCGCCTGGGCGTGTCTGGTCCGGTAGGATTCGAACCGGTCCGCGATTGCTTGGGAACCACAGTTCACCGCTCGGCGTGAGGCAGCCGGCAGGTTGCGTACCTCCATGAATCTGGGTCGCTTCAACACCGTCTGAAAGACCGTAAAGGGTGACTGCGGGATGAGAATCCGGGTGCTCTGCAAGCCAATCCAAATCGTGACGGGCAACCGAAGAGATTCCGTTCGGTCCACTCATCCAAAAAGTCCCGCGCGCATCTTCAAGGATCTGATAAATGCTATTGCTGGCGAGCCCGTGACCGCTGTTGAATGACGTCAACTTCGCTGCGCGCCAGCGAATTAACCCGCCTCCCTGAGTTCCGAACCACAACCCCCCATCTCGATCCTCGTGAATCGTCCACACCTTCTCTGAACGAAGCCGCTCCGTGACCTTATCCTGCAAAAAGCTCCCGTTTCGCCAATGGCTCACGCCACGATCGGTTCCGATCCACAGATCACCCCGACTGTCCTCCATCAGTGTGCGAATACTGAAGTAACAGAGACCGTCGGCTACCCTATAGTTGGTTATCGTGCCGTTGTGCCAGCGATTAACGCCCTCATCGGTCCCAATCCAAATGCTGCCGTCGTGACTCTCGAGGAAAGCACGAATAAAATCGTTCGTCAGGCCGGAACGCCTGGTGTAGTGAACTTGGCTGCCGTCCTTCGATCGAAACGCTCCATGACCGTCTGTGCCGAGCCACAGAGCACCGGAGCTGTCGCGAAAAACATTGCGCACACGAATACCAGGCCCCGGGGAAGGGATCTGTTCCGCATCGTCGCGTCGCGGGTTAATTCGATATAAGTACGTGCTCGCCACAAAAAGCGAGCCGTCGCGATCGGGGTAAATCGTACCGAAGTCTGCATTCTGAGCGTCCGGCAGCGGGAATGTACTCATTGCCGCTCTGCTCAGGCGCAACAGACCCGTTTGCATGCCGCCCCAGAGGTTCTGTTCGCTATCCTCGAACAAGGCAAGCACGGTGCTGCCGGGAGGACCGTCGGATGTGATAACTCGCGTGAAGCGCCCGTCGCGAAAGCGAAGCAAGCCTTCACCAATGCTGCCAATCCATAGCGTGCCCGCAGTGTCTTCTCGTAACACTCGAACGGTGCTTGAGATTTCTGGAACTTTTTCGAAACGGGCACCCTCCTGGGCAGCTCGCCGCCGTTGCAGCCCCGATACTGTGCCGACCCAAAGTGTTCCGTCGTGGGTTTCGAGAATGGATTTAACCCGGGTGGCGCTCGGATAGCCCTCGAGCAAGAGCTCCTTACATTCACTCCCTTGAATCACCACCAGCCTCGAGCCACCAACCCACAAGCGTCCGGCGTGGTCCTCCTGGATATCGTGCACGGCGAGCGCCGGGATCTTGCCATGGCCGTCCGCGCGGATGAAATGCCCGCCCGCAAGATGAAACAATCCGTCGTCCGTCCCAGCCCACAACGTTCCTTCGCGGTCTTCATAAACAGCTCTCACAAAGCCATTCGTCAAACCGCTGCCTGCGGAGTAGGCTCGGAAGACGCCGTTTTGGTAGCGGAGCAACCCGCCGCCCTCCGTGCCAACCCACAGACTCCCGTCCCGTGAAACGGTCAGGCAGAAAACGCTGTCTTCGTGCATCTCCGGCGTGTTTCCGCGATCGAAGGCGACGAACCTCGCTCCGTCGAATCTCACCAGCCCGCCGCTCGTCCCGATCCAAAGGTAATGGTCGGGCGTCTGCGCAAACGCTTGCACCGTGTTTTCCGGCAGCCCATCCTGGGTCTGCCACACGCGGCGTGTGTAGCCATCCGGCAAGGTGCGTTGAGTTACCGCATCAAGCCGCATGGCCGGCAAGAAAACGAATGCACACACCCAAATGGAGCGACACATTCCAGATAAGCACATACTATCACTTCGAGACGAAAGCGGCAGAGCTTTCGAGGGAGCGCCCGCAACGCGGCTATCGTTGAGCCTCAGCGGCCGCGCCGCTGGCCGTCCACGACGATGTCCAGGCGCGCTTCGCCCGCTATCGATGTCTCGAAAGCGCGTGGATCGGCGCGGAATCCGTGCTTTTTGTGAGCAGCACCTGAAACTCTTTAGATCGCGTACTGGCACTTTCTCGATCACAGACGATTCTGGCCGGCTTAAAGCATTCTGTATCCGTTGGCGGCACCTAAGCCTGCCCAGTCACAGGCTAACGCAATTTCCCTAATCCTCAGCAAATAGAGCGGTTGTCAGCAAGACGATGGGGATACCCATCGCACAGGCGACACCTCCCCGATGAATAATGTGGGTGAGAGGGCGTGCTTCTCGCGCCCCGACTAGCCCCTGGCTCGTTCACCGCACAACTTAACGGCCGCAGCAGATTGGCTGGCAAGAGCGCGAGTGCGGGCACACCAGGGCAGGAGAGCAGATGTCGAGAATGCTTTGGATGGTCCTGGTGGTTTGGATTGCCGCGGGCCAAACACAGATAGACCTGAGTACGCAAGTAAAGAACGTACCGATTAAGGCTGGGGCCAGCCTGCCAACCGCGTGCGCCATTGGGCAGATATTTTTCCTGACCAGTGCGCCGACAGGGACCAACCTGTATGGCTGCACGGCCGTGAACACGTGGTCTGCCCAGGGCAGCCAGCCGGGCGCCGGCGCCATGATGCAAGGAACACGCGCCAGCATGCCCACAACCTGCACCGTGGGCCAGACTTATTTCGCCACTGATGCGTCCGCTGGGGCAAACCTGTACGGCTGCTCGGCGGCTAATACCTGGACCTCCGAGGGTGGCAGCGAGACAGTGGACAGCAACGGGGTAACAGTTGGATCCCGTCCAATAACGAACTTCTTAACGGGAGCGGGCCTGATATCAGTGATTACTGACACGGGCACAGAAATCAATATCCAGTCGGCCCTAGATACGGCGGTTGTTGCAACCCTGCCGGGTGAACAAACTGGTTCCAGCCTGCTGTGTAGTTCCGCCAGCGGCTCGGCGGCCACGTACGGATGCTCGATGACGCCGACGGCGACCGCCTACACGGTGGGTATGGTGCTGCATTGGATACCCGACGTGAACGGAGCAGGGGGCGCCACCACGTTGAACGTGGATTCTTTGGGAGCGAAGAGCATCAAGCAGGCGGACGGCGTGAGCGACCCATCGGCAACAGACATCGTGGCCGGCAGCATGCACGAGGTCTGGTACGATGGCACCAACTTTCGGTTCCTTGCGGCGGGGTCGGGACAGGCTTCCGGAGACGGAACGGGATCGGGGCCAGTGCAAAGCGTGTTTGGACGGACGGGAGTCGTGACGGCCGCACCTGCGGACTACACGGCGCAAGAAGTCACGAACGCAGCTGCGACTAACTCCAGCAACACGTTCACGGCGGGCACACAGGACTTTTCCGGAGCGGCGCACACCAGACCAACAATCGTGGCCAACTCATCCGGCAACCTGCCAGCCATCTGCGCGGTGGGCGAGCTGGCATTCGTTAGCGGTGCAGTGGCTGGGCAACAGCTCTACGAGTGCTCGGCGCCGAACACATGGACGCAGCAGAGCGGCGGCGCCGGCGGGGGCGGCATGGCCCCGGCGCCGGTGTTCAACACATATGCCAGCCGCCCGGCCTGTAACAGCGCCGCGGCGGGGACGCGGTTTGGAGTGCGCCCCCAAAGTGAGACGCAGAAATCAGGGACAGTTCTACACTGAATGGAGAACTGAACCCGATGAAGAAGAACCGAATCTTTAGCCCGAAGTTCAAGGCAGGGGCTGTCCGGCGC